>Ga0316209_1000590_pt1 | contig 57146 bp, 44 predicted proteins | sample 6monopyrite_MG_FD_204945 | JGI IMG/M metagenome (GOLD analysis project Ga0316209, IMG submission 204945) | Microbial mat bacterial communities from mineral coupon in-situ incubated in ocean water Damariscotta River, Maine, United States -... | ecosystem: Environmental > Aquatic > Marine >... | reverse complement strand
AGACCCCTTCAGGTTGTTGGGTTGTGTAGAGGAGGACGGGTCGGACACCTTCCCCCTCGTCGAGCAGAAGCTGTAGAGAAGGCCTCGCGCACCGCATCCGCGAGGGGCTCCAGGAGGACCCGGTGGGGGCTTCGGGAGCGCCAGGCCATGTGCACGGTCCGGCCCACATCATCAGGGACCAGGGGAAGGGCGCGTACCCGAGCGCGTTGGATCTCCACATCCACCGCCATCGCGGGAAGCACCGTGACGCCGAGCCCGGCAGAGACCATCTGCACCAAGGTGGCCAGGCTCGTCGCCCGGTACGGAGACTCGGCTGCGCCCGGCTCCATGCACAGCGACATGGTCTGATCTCGCAGGCAGTGTCCATCCTCGAGCAGCAGCAGCTCGTGCTCCGCGAGCGCGGGGAGCGTGGCGGATCCGCGTAGGTCATGCCCCTCTGGGACCACGACCAGGAAGGGCTCCCAGCCGATCTCCATGCTACGCATATTCGGAACCGTCGGCGGGTCCGCGATGATCATCGCGTCGAGCTCACCCGCAGCAAGGTCACGCTCACAGACCCGGGTATGCAGCTCCACCCAGTGGACCCGGGGGCTGCGCTCGCGGCCGCGCAAGCCCTCGACGAGGGGAGGCAGGAGATAGGGCGCGATGGTCGGTATCACCCCGACCCGAAGCGTGGTTCCGTAGGGATCCGACAGGCGCGCAGCGGTCGCCTCGACCTCCTGAGCGGATGCCAGCGATGCCCGCATCAGCGGAATCAGCTCCCGACCCGCACCGGTGAGGTGGACCCCCCGAGCGTGCCGCTCGAATAGCTGCACTCCGAGGCTCTCTTCGAGCTTGGCGACCTGGGCGCTGAGGGAGGGCTGGCTGACCGCGCAGAGCTCCGCTGCCTTTCCAAAGGCGCCCGCTTCCTCGACAGCCACCGCATACTGGAGCTGACGAAGCGAGAGCGACGGGTGTCGAAACGGTGCCATAGCCATGGCCTATGAATACCATCCACAAGTTGTCTTGGAAACGATGCTGCATATCCACCATGTTGGCAGCATCACGATCGCCCCGGAGATCCTCCATGCTCACGCTACTCGCCCTGTTCGCCTGCGGAACAACCGAAACCACCACGCCGCCGGCCCACGAGGAGCCCACCACCGAGCCCGCAGCCAAGACCGATGACGGCCCCAAGCACGCCGGGCTGTTCGGGGTCCTCCCCGCGCATATGTACAAGGCCGAGGCTCCTCCCAAGGAGCGCATCGATCTCGGTCGCATGCTCTACTACGAGCCACGTCTGTCGAAGAACCACGACATCCCGTGCAATAGCTGCCACCAGCTCGACCGCTATGGCGTCGACAACGAGCCCACCTCCCCCGGTCACAAGAGCGTGCGCGGCGGACGCAACAGCCCCACTTCCTACAACGCGGCCCTGCATCTGGCTCAGTTCTGGGACGGGCGGGCTCCCGATGTCGAAGCGCAGGCCAAGGGCCCAGTGCTCAACCCGGTCGAGATGGCCATGCCAGACGAGGCCACCGTCGTCTCGGTGCTCAAGACCATCCCGGGCTATGTCGACGCCTTCAAGGCCGCCTACCCCGACGACGCCGACCCCATCACCTACGACCATATGGCCGATGCGATCGGTGCCTTCGAGCGCGGGCTGGTCACTCCCGGGCCCTTCGATGCCTACCTCGGCGGCGACCCTACCGCGCTCACCGACGCCCAGAAGAAGGGCCTGGACACCTTCGTCGATACCGGATGCGCAACCTGCCACCTCGGCGCCGGTGTCGGTGGGTCGATGTACCAGAAGCTCGGCCTGGTCAACCCCTACGAGACCGAAGACCTCGGGCGCTTCGCCGTCACCGACAACGAAGCCGACAAGTACATGTTCAAGGTGCCCAGCCTGCGCAATATCACCGAGACCGGCCCCTACTTCCACGATGGCTCCATCACCTCACTCGACGATGCCGTACGAAAGATGGCCCACCACCAGCTCGGCAAGGAGCTCACCGATGCCCAGGTCGGCGAGATCATCGACTTCCTCGGTGCACTCAAGGGGTCGATCCCCAGCGAGTATGTGAAGAAGCCCGAGCTTCCCGAGAGCGGTCCCGATACCCCCAAACCAGACCCGTCCTGATCCGGACGTCCACGAGGCCCCCATGCGCAGAGCCCTATTGTTGCTGCTTCTCCCCCTGCTCGGGGTCACTGGCCCCTTCAATCAGGGTCGCGATGGCACACCCACCTTCTCCGAGTCCCAGCGGGTCCACCAAGTCCAGGTCTGGGAGTGCCCCAAGAAGGTCACGGACGGCAAGTACATCACGTCCTGGAAGACCGGCTCCAAGCAATTCAAGGGCACCTGCGCGGGCGGGTTGTTCCACGGGTGGTGGAAGGCCTGGCACGACAACGGGGAGAAGCGCTGGGAGGTCGAGTTCAACAGCGGGCTGATGACCGGTCGCTTCAAGTCTTGGCACTCCAATGGCGAGAAGTGGGCCATCGTCGACTACGTCGAGGGGCAGCGCGATGGGGACTACGGCGTATGGACCGACGATGGGCAGCGGGTCGCCTGGGGCGCGTACGTCGATGGCAAGCGCGTGGGATGCTGGCAGGAGAAGTACGACAACGGCGAGATGAAGTCCAAGGGCGCCTACAACAACGACGGCGAGAAGGCCGGAAAGTGGTTCTACTGGGACGCCCAGGGCAACCGCCGCAAAGAGGTCAACGGCCAAGACGCCCAGGACGAGTGCCTGATCATGTTCGGGCCGGCGCTATGACGCCCTGAAGCGGCGCCTGCGCCGGTAGAGGGCGCCGCGGGTTCAGAGGATCGGGCTCTCACCATGGGCTCTTGGGTCGGATTCGAACGCAACATTTATGACGATATCGTCATTTATTGATACACTCAGGGGAGAGCGGTGCAGAAGACCCGTTCCAGACGCGGAGAATCCGATGGGTGTGTCCTTCTTCGAGACCATGCGCGGTCAAGCCGTCTACACCGATGGTCGGGCTCAACTCTTCGAGCTCGAGGTGAAAGCGAGCAGCAGCCTGCGGCACTTCCTCCGCACCGGCCACGCCCGGCTCACCGGGGTGGTACGGGCCCCTCCATGGGCAGACGAGGCCGCCGCCACCGGCTCCATCCGAATCCGCCCCTTCCTCGGTCGCTCCATCGACTACGCGCTCGAGTTCGGCGGGGATGACGAGTCTCGCTATTCCTTCGTCGGGCACAAAGACCTGAACAAGCTCAACCCCGTCACCGCCATGACCGAGCTCGTCGGAGAGGTGCTCCACGATGGGTCGGTCATCGGACGAGCCACCCTCTACTTCGACCTGCACGAGCTCGGATCCTTCCTCCGCTCCTGGGCTCCGTTCAGCGGGAGGCCTCCGCTCCCCGCGCACCCGTCGGCTCCGGATCGGGCGATGGTCACCGCCTTCGCCGCGGCCGTGATCCGGCCCGGTATACACGTGCCCGCCGTCGACAGTCAGACCATCGACCGCACCCTCGCTCTGATCGAACAATTCCCGCCCAGCCTCGCCAGAGCATTCCCCGCCGCCCTAAGAGCGCTCGACCTCGCAGCGCGACTGAGGTTCGGCCGTTCCTTTACGAGGCTCCCGGTCGAGCGAGCGACCTCCCTGGTCGACGCTCACGCCCACAACCCCGCACTCCATCTGCTTGCGGTACCCGTTCACGTCGCCCACTTCCATCGTGCCGACTATCTCGGGTCCATCGGCTGCCCCACCTGGACCGAGCCCCTGCCGGACGAGCGCCCGCCTCGCTGGATGCAGGGCGTCACCGCCGCTGCCGAGCTCCCCGCCCGCACCGAGCTGGAGGCCGAGGTCATCGTGGTCGGCACCGGTGCGGGTGGAGCCGCAGCCGCCGCAGCCCTCGCCGAAGCCGGAGTCGCGGTAGCCATCGTGGAGGCGGGCGAATTTCACGGGCGCTCTGCTCATGCCGGCGAGCCGATGCAGCGAATGGGCCGCATGTACCGAGACGCGGGCATGACCTTCTCAGTGGGAAACACGCCGATCTCGATTCCCCTCGGACGCACGGTCGGGGGCACCACCCGGGTCAACAGCGGCACCTGCTTCCGAACCCCCGATTCCGTGCTCGACGAGTGGGCCGACGATCTGGGTCTGGGCTTCGATCGTGCGGCATACCACCGCCTCCTCGACGAGGTCGAGCTCGAGCTCGGCGTCGCCCCTGCCGAGCACCGATACCTCGGTCCCATCGCGGATGTGGTCGCGCACGGAGCCCAACAGATGGGCCTGGAGCACGGTCCGCTGCTCCGAAATGCGGTCGGTTGCGATGGTCAGGGCACCTGCATGCTGGGCTGCCCCACCCAGGCCAAGCGCTCGGCCGATGTGTCGTGGATACCCCGGGCACTCAAAGCGAACGCAGCGCTGTTCACCGGGCTCCGGGTCACGCGGCTGCTGCGCTCGGGTCGGCGGATCATCGGGGTACTGGCCCAGGGCACCGATGCGGACGGGGCCGAGCACCAGCTCACCATCCGGGCCTCGGCGGTGATCCTGGCCACGGGCGCCCTGATCACGCCCACGCTGCTCGCCCACAATGACCTCGGAAATCGGTGGGTCGGCCGTAACCTGTCGGTGCACCCGGGCTTCGGTGTGCAGGCGCGCTTCGACCAGCCGATGCAGCCGTGGAATGCCATCCCCCAAGGCTATGGCGCCCACGACCCGACCGATCCGCTCATCCGCTACGAGGGGTTCTGGGTCCCGCCTCAGCTGGCTGCGATCCAGACTCCGCTGATCGGTCCAGAGCTGTCCCGATGGATGGACGCCCAGGCCCATATCGCCCACTTCGGCTTCATGATCCGCGACCGCGGAGTAGGCCGTGTCTATCGGGGGCCCGGTGGACGGTCGGTGGTTCGCTACGACTTGGAGAGGGCCTCGGTCGAGCGCCTGCGCAGAGGCACGGCGGTCGTCTCCGAGATGCTGATCCGCGGCGGAGCGCGCGAGGTCTTGGTCGGCACCGGAGACACGCTATTCGTACGCTCGGTCGGAGAAGCCCGCGCCCTGGCCACGGCTCCGCTGCGCGCCCGGCACTTCAACCTGCTCGGCGCCCATCCTCTGGGTAGCTGCCGCATCGCCGCCGACCCCAGCCGAGGGGCCGCCGACCCGGACCACCGCTTGTTCGGCACGGATAATCTATATGTGATGGATGGCAGTGCGGTGCCCACCTCCCTCGGCGTGAACCCCCAGATCACCATCATGGCCACCGCGCTTCGCGCCGCCCGACGCCTTGCGGATCGACTGGCCTAGAGCATAGGAAGGCGCTCCCATCCGGAGTGGCTGTGGTCCACGCCCTCATTCTCTGCTGCACGAGCCCCTCCTGGGCATCCAGCCCCCCCGTCCAACCGGTGCGGAGCTTCCAGCTCTCGGTCGAGGTGACCGTGCCGAGGGCCGAGGGGGATGCCCCGATCGAGCTCTTCCTCCCCGTCCCCAGCAGCGGCCCCCATCAGACCCTCTCAGGGCTCGAGCTGTCCGGCCCCGTCTCCGGCGAGTTCGCCACGGAGTCGGCCTTCGGCAACCGCTACTGGCACGCCACGATCCCCGCAGCGAGTACGCCCGCGCGCTTTGCGATGACCCTGACCGTGGAGCGAAGCGCTTTCCGGGTCGACCTCGGCACCGCAGAAGCCCGCGCCCTTAGCGCCGGCGAGCGCGAGCAGCACGCACAGGCTCTCGCGGCCACGCCGCTCGTGCCGGTGGGCGACGATGTCGAGTCCCTGGCCCCGCTGCTCGCAGAGGTCCGCGCCGCCCGCACCAACGCCGAGCCCGCCAGCACCGCGCGCGCCATCTACGACTGGGTGAGCACCCATATGGAGTACAAGAAGGTCGGTACGGGCTGGGGCAATGGCGACACCTTCTGGGCCTGCTCCAACAAGTACGGCAACTGTACGGACTTCCACTCGGTCTTCCTCTCCCTCGCTCGAACCGAGGGCATCCCCGCCAGCTTCGAGATGGGCTTCCCCGTGCCGACCGACCGGAAGTCCGGCGAGATCGCGGGGTACCACTGCTGGGTGCGCTTCTGGCTGCCCGGTGTGGGCTGGGTCCCCCTGGATGCCTCCGAAGCCGCCAAGCACCCAGAGCGCCGCGAGGCCCTGTACGGAGGGCTACCCGCCGACCGGGTCCGCTTCAGCCGCGGCCGCGACCTGCGGCTCGGGCCCGCCCACAAGGGCAAGGCTCTGAACTACTTCATCTACCCCTACGCCGAGCGCGATGGAGCCGCCTGGGACGGGCCCATCACCCGGCGAATCACCTACGCCGACGAATGAGCAAGCCCACGCCCAGCAGCCAGCCCGACAACCCGAGAGCGCCGGTCGTGCTGCAGCCGACATCATTGCTCGACCGCACGGTACCGAAACCGCGGATATCCACCTGGTCGGTCAATCCATCGAAGTTCGCCTCGAGCTCTACCGCCTGCTCTGGGTCGAAGCCGTAGCGGTACATATCGCCCGAGCCCCACTCCCGGAGTGAGTTGCGGAACCAGTCGTACTCGGCCCCAAAGACCGATCGGCCGCGCTCGTCGAATACCCGCCCGAGCAGGGTGATGGTGTCGCCCGGCTGAGCGCCCACCTCGCTCTCCCCAGCGATGATCAGCTCGGTGATCTGCTCTGCGGGCACCACATCGATCTGGTGGAGCGCCAAGGGCCGCCCGAGGTGCCGGAGCTCGATGAGCGCCGCGTCCGTGGGCTCGAGCGCCTGGATTTTAAGCCAGTCCCGGTTCTCGAACATGAAGGTGGACTCCGGCCACGCGGAGACCCCCTCGGAGGCGACATCGAGCACGGCGTTTCCGAACAACCTCTCGCCGCCATCGAACCAGCGAACCTCGAAGGTCGCGAGTCCATCCTCGAGCATGACCGGATCCTCGACCCGGCTGCTCTGCTCCCCGAGCATGGCGAACACCGCCCCCGCCGCGTGTAGCTCGACTCGATCGGGGCGACCGACCCGAATCGGCACCGCCTCGAAGACCCGATCCCGATCCCGCCGGCTGAGCTCGATCATGGCCTCACCCGGCCCCGTCGCGAAGCACTCCAAGATAATGGCGCTGTCATCCACCCGAGACTCGATGCAGTCGAACACATCGGGGTTGGAGCTGCGAGCCTCGAACCGGCTCATGTCCCGCCAGGCGGTGAGCCGCAGCTCGACCGCTGTCCCCTCGACATAGGGGGTCTCCAACCGGTCCGGCCCCGCCCGACGCAGATCGAAGCGGAAGTCGAGGTCGTCGACCACCTGGATATTCGGCGTGCACCCCGATGCCGCCACCAAGGTTGCCAGGCTGATCGCGAAGTGGTTGAGGGTCGTGCGGGTCATGGTCTCTCCCTTCCTTGTCTGACCTGAATGTAGAAGACCAAGCGGGAACAGGCTTGCCGGATTCGGACAAACTGTAGGCCATATTCGCCATCTATGTTCGATATCGGGAATGCCAACCGGATTTCCGGGCCGAGATTCACCGTGAAAAGCCCGTACACACAGGCCGAATCACGACTCAGAGTGCTAGCAGGACCTCGTGCACGGTGACCGGCTCATCGAGCCCCTTCACCGCGATCGGACCATGGGGACGGGTGGGGAGCCCGGCTCTCGACCGGCAGGCTTCGCTGAGCACCACCGTCACCCCCAGCTGACCCGCGGCGCTCTCGAGCCTGGAAGCCAGGTTCACGGTGGGCCCCAGCACGGTGTAGTCGCGGAAGGTCTCGCCTCCGAGATCTCCCGTGATCACAGGCCCGGTGTGCACACCCACTCCAATCCGGAGCTGCCCGTCGGGGCCATCGAACTCCCGCGCTGCCCCCGCCATGGCCACCGCACAGGCCGCCGCCGACCGGGCGTGGTCCTCGAGCTCGAACGGGGTACCGAATACCGCCATCAGCCCATCACCGATGAGCTTGTCGACGATTCCCCCGTGCTCGACCACCAACGCCGTCATGCGATCGAAGTAGCGGTTGAGGAAGGCCAAGATCTCGGCCGGCTCCCGATGGGCCGACCAATGGGTGAAGCCGCGAATATCGCTGAAGAGTACGCTGGCCTCGACCCGGGAACCCTCGTGGTGGCACGCGTCTGCGAGTCGCTCGGCGACCCGGGGGGAGAAATATCCCGAGAGGCGGCGCATCCGGCGCTCGTCGAGAACGGCCCGGTCCCGCAAGCGAATCTGCTCCAGGGCGACCGCGACCACCGAGCCGATCCCACAGAGCAGCTCGAGATCGAGGGAGCTGAGCTCGGCGGGTGGACGGGCGATGGCAAGCAGCCCGAGGACCTCGCCCCCCGCGTCGATGGGCCCAAAGGCGTACCGCCGCCATGCCTCGCACACGTCCACGGGCAGGTCCGCTCCGAGGTCCGAGATGGCAAGCGCACGCTGGGCGTGCACGATGCAGTGCGGATCGATGGCGGCCTTGGGCAGATCGCAGAGCACAGAGGCCGAGCCCGACGCCCCACAGACGCGGTACCCTTCGCCCTCGGAGAGCAGCACTGCCGCGGGGCCGAGTGCCCGAGACACTTCGTGAACCGCAGCTTCTACGACCCCCGCCTGGTCGGCCTGGCGCCCTACCGACCGGGCGGCATCGTGCAGCGAGCGCAGATAGGCGGCGGCGTCCATGGCTTAGTTGCTAGGGGTGTCGAAGGCGCGGTAGATCGCGGGATCACAGATGGCTCCGTACATGGTGGAACCCGGCTCGGCCCCCTTCCAAGACTCCCAGCTGTCACAGCCATCGGGCAGCTTGACCCCCTTGACCGCGAAGTCGAAGTACTTGTGGTCGTCCTCGCTGAACAGCGGATCGAAGCCGTCGAGCATGAGCGCCTTGTACAGCTCGACCTTGGCCTGGTGGTAGTCGCGGATCTCGTACAGGCTCTGGCCCCGCTTGAGGTGCACATAGGGATTGCCGTTCTGGCTGATTGAGATGCCCTCCGCGTAGTGGTGGGCCGCATGGACCCACTCCTCCTGAGCAAAGTACACCTCGCCGAGGTGCACATGGAACCACCCCGCAGACATGCGGTTGCCCTCTTCTTCGGACAGCGCAAGCCCCTCTGCGAACAACTTGGCAGCGGCATCGAGATCGCCCGCATCGAGCCGAACGGACCCCTCGCTCGCGAGGAGGTCGATGGGGTCGTCGATGTCGGGTTCTTCAGGCACGGACATGGCGGCTCCTGCTCCAGATTCGTCCTGTATCCCACAACGGAGAGCCCCCCGATCAGAATCCCTCTGGCGCGGGAAGGTCCAGGGTGAACCGACTGCCCTGGCCGACCACACTCTCGACCGTGATCTGCCCCCCCATCTTCTCGACGAGCTCGCTGGCGATGGCGAGCCCGAGCCCGGCCCCCCCGTGGGTTCGGGTAGGCGCATCGTCCCCCTGGGTGAAGCGCTCGAAGATCCGCCCGCGCAGATCGGCCTCGATGCCGACGCCGGTGTCCTGCACCACCACGTGAATCCTCCCACCATCACGGAGAGAACTCACGGTGACCTCACCGCCTTCGGTGAAGTGCACGGCGTTGTCGATCAGCTTGCCCAAGGCCTGACGAAAGCGTCTGGGATCCGCGAGAACAGCGGTCGCATCCGAAGCGATCTCCAGATCGAGGGTCGTGTTCTGAGAGATGGCGAGCGCCGAAAGGCTCGCGAACAACCGGTCCACGACCGGAGCCACCTCGACCGGTTGGATCTCGAGGCCCAGGTCATCGGCCTCGATGCGGGTGAGGTCGAGCACCTCGTCGATGATCTCGAGCAGCGCGTCCCCGGCGCTCCGAATGCGGTCGAGGTCCGGTAGGAGCTCCTCTTCGCCGCGATCCTCGAGTTCGTCCCGTACGATCTCCGAGTAGCCCATGATCGCGTTGAGCGGGGTACGGAGCTCGTGGCTCATATTCGCCAGAAACGCACTCTTGGCGCGGTTTGCGACCTGTGCCGCCCCTTCGGCGAGGCGTCGCTCGTCCACCTCGAGCTCCAGCCGGACCAGGCTCTGAGTGAGCTCTTGGGTCCGGGTCTGAACCCGTTCCTCGAGCCGGGTGTTGGTCCGCTGAATCTCCCCGAACAGGCGAGCATTCTCGAGAGCTGTCGCGACCTGGCCCGAGACCGCATCGAGGAGCGCGACCTGCTCATCGGAGTAGTCGCCCGAAGCCGAACCCACAGCCAGAACCCCAACGGCCTGCCCTCGGACTCGCAGGGAGACCGCCAGCCAGTGGGCGGCCTCGGCCCCTTCGGGGGCGGCGACCCGCAGCGCCCGATCGGAAGTCTGCACAGCCGACCAGGCTGAGTCTTGCACCCCATGCTCGGGTGTTCCCGAGCCCCCCGATGACACCACGACCCACTGATCTCGTCGCTCGACGATCAGCAGGTGCGCATCCACGGGGAGGATACGGCCGACGTGAGTCGTGAACGCCGCCGCCACATCCCCCAGCTCCAGACTGCTGTTGAGGGCCCCGGAGAGCGTTCGGACTTCCTCGGCGAGCTGGGCCTTTGCCCGCTCGGTTTGTACCGCGACCTCGAGCCCTGCGAGCCTGGCGGTCTCGAAGCCCAGCGCCAGCTGCCGAGCCAGGGCAGCGAGAATCTCTCCGGTTTGTTCGGTGAACACGCCCCGAGCGAGGCTGGTATCCACATAGAGCACGCCCAACACGCGGTCCTGGAGGGTAAGAGGCGCGGCGGCAATGCTCCGAAGGTCGTTGGCGAGGATGCTCTCTGTGCCCTGAACCCGTCCGTCGGCGCTGCCCGTGAACACGATGGACTCACCCGATGCGTACACATCATCGATGACCGACCGGCTGGCACCCGCGTCGTCCGCGATGGGCTCACCATGGACATCTCTGCCGGCGAATAGCTCGAGCTCGCCGTCGCGCTCGAAGTACAGCAGAGCGCTCTCGGCCCCGACGAGTCGAAGAACCTCGGTGAGCACGACCTCCGCCTTCTTGTCGAGATCCAGGATGGAGGCCGAGGCCCGCCCCACCTCGAGCAGCACCTCGAGATTGCGGCGCACCTGCAGATCGCCGGCACGCATCGAGCGCGCCACGGAAGACGGTGCCACCTCGGCCCGCAGATCGCGCACCCGCCTGGCCCACCCGTGAGAACGCGCCAGCTGGCAGGCGATCTGCACTTGGCGCTTGGAGGCATCGACCAGGCCCTGGGCGGCCCGCATCTGGGAACGGCGCAGCGCGACCTCGTACTCGACCCAGGGGTTGTCCGTCTTCGCAGCGAGCTGTGTGGCCTGATTGAGAGCCTGATCGGCGGCATCGTAGCGCTCGGCCAGGGCGAGCGAGCCCCCCTGAACCACGTAGTAGTGCGCCTTCAAGGTCGGATGATTTGCGGCCTTCCACAGCTGTCGGAGCGAATCGTCCACCGCACCGGGGCTGCCTCTGCCCGCCTCGAGCTCCCGGAGCCGGGCATAGGCCATGGCCACCCACGCCTGGCGGAGCTGGAGCGGCGTCCGCGAGGGCGCCAGCCCCAGCTTCGAGAACTGAGCTGCCGCCGCTTCGAAGGACTCGCCGGTCTCTCCACTGATCACCAGGAAGAGCATGCGATGGGCCAGGTGCTGCCCGCTCCGCCAGCGATCCGGTGGAGAGCGCTCGATCAGCTCTGCAAAGGCGTCGAGGTGGCCACGACCGACATCTTCCTGCCCCAGCATCGCATGAACTGGCCCCGCATAGCAGCGGTAGGTGTGGCCCTCGGTGAGGTCGGACGGAGTCAGCGCGGCCCGCCCGAGCCCCAGCGCGAGCCACTTCGCCCCCTCTTGCACATAGCCACGCATGAGCAGGTTCCAGGTGAGGTCGGCGCAGAGCGTGAGGTGGTCGAAGTTCTCCATCGTGCCGCCCCACCGCCCGAGCACCGTGCGGCCGATCTCTGCGGCCTCGACGGTGTCTCCGAGAAAGTGAACGGCGAAGGCGCGGTAGGTCATCACAAAACCCGTCGCGAACGGGTCGCCCGCACGGGTCACGATCTCCAGAGCCTCTTCGTGAAGTGAATTCGACAGGCTGCGTCGCCTGAGCAGCGCGAGCATCACGCTGGCTCGAGCCGCCCAGCGGGCGTAGGCCGTGCCCCTCTGAAGCTGCTGTGCATAGCGGCGAGAGCGGCCGATGGCCTGCACCACCGACAGGGTGTCGATGTCGAAGTAGGCGGCAACCCCGATCTGGGTGTGCAGCTCGAGCAACAGCTCCACCCTCGCTCGCGCGGCTGGGTCGAGCTTGGGAATCAGGGCGGGCACCCTCTCCCCTACCCAGCTCCGAACCACCGCCCACAGCGTGCTGAAGAGGCTCCCCACCCCAGGGCCGACGACGGTTGCTCCGAGCTCCCGCATCCCCTGCTCGATGCGCATCCTCGCCTCACGGGAGTCGAGCCGACCGAGCTCGATCCGGCTGAGAACGAGCTGGAGCTCTGCTCGCTCGAGCGGGTCGGTCGCCACCTCCAGGCCCCGGGTCAACCACTCGTTGGCCAACCCCATTCGACCGGCCCGAGCGCAGGCCTCACCGCGGCGCAGCGCGAAGGAGCCATCGACCGGAATCCCAGCCACCGACGCGGCCGTAGATGCACGCTCGTACAGCTCGTGAGCGCGCTCGAATGCCGACTGGGAGAACGCGGCCTCCGCTGCCCGGCGCTGAGCGTCGAAGACCCGATCCGGTCGGTAGTCCAAGCCTCCTTCCCACGCGTGGTGGGCGTAGGCATGGACGGCAAGCCCCTCACCCGACTCGGCCTGAAGTGCGTCCGCCCATGCCCGGTGTGCGGCGGACCTGCCCGCATCGTCGATGGGACGCAGTAGAGCTTCTCTCACCCCATCGTGCACAAAGACATAGCCGCCCTCAGCCGCCGGCTCGACCAGCCCGAAGTCCAGAGACTCCTCGATCGCAGCGGCCGCGGCCTGCTCCGACACCTCGGCGATGGCTGCCACTCTCTCGACGGTCGTGGGCACCACCCCGATCGCGGCGAACGACAGGATCCCGGTCGCCCCTGCAGAGAGCTCGCCTACCCGCGCGACGACCAGCGAGACCACATCCGCCGGCAGATCGAGGTGACGGAGAGCGTCCGCATCGAAGTGCCAGCGCCCATCGCGCGGATGGAGGACCCCCGTCTCGAACATGACCCGCAGATACTCGTGGGTCGCGAAAGGCCACCCCTCCGACCGCCGGTACAGCTGCCCCAGCAGCTCTTCGTCCACCGCTCCAAGCTCGGCCGCCAGCAGCTGCTCGATCCCCGACCTTGTCAGAGGCTTCAGGTCGATATGTCGCGCCACCGCATGGTCCAGGCGGGAGACCAGAGCCTCGACCGCCCCATCGTCGCCCGGTTCCGTGCGGCCCGCGAGCACCAGCAGGAGCGGAAGCTCGGACAGCTCATGGGACAGGCTCTCCAGCAGAGCCGCGGTCTCGGAGTCGAGCCACTGCACCCCGTCGATGAACCACACTAGCGGTCCCCGGGACCGGGCGATGCCCTGAACCAGCCGCCCCACCGCGCCGAGCAGCTGCGTCCGGGTGGACGGCACAGGAACCACCTCTGCGCCCACGATGTCTCGAATCGTGCCCCCCACTGAGGCGAGGATCGGTGCGTCGTCACCGAGCGCCGACCGGATCACCTCCACATCCCGCTGCCCACCGCGCCACCAGCCCTCGATGGCCTGGAGAAAGACCGCCAGCGGACGGGGTTCATCTGGGGTGCAGCGCGCTGACCACGCCGTCGTGGATGGGCCGATGATCTCCTCGACCAGCCGGCTCTTTCCCATGCCGGACGGTCCGGTCACGACCACGACGGAGCCCTGCCCCACAGCCGCCGCCGACCCGGCCTCCTGGAGCACACCCAGCTCCTCCGAGCGACCGACCAGAGGGTGCAGGAAAGCGCTCGACCGGCCCGGCGAAGGGCGTGACTTGAGCGCCGCCACCACCTCTACCGCCGACTGCAGGCGATCGTCCGGATCTTTTGCGAGCAGGCGCTCTACCACCGTCCTCAACACAGCGGGGATCTGCGCGGGGAGCTCGGGGACGGACTCGACCGCGTGCATCCGGATCAGCTCGCCCGGATCGGCGCTCTCGAAGGGAGGATGCCCGACCGCGGCATGAAACAAGACCACCCCGAGGGAGTAGAGATCCGAACGAGCGTCTACCGGCCGGGACAGCATCCCCGTCTGCTCCGGGGCCGCGTAGAGCGGCGTGCCCACCGCCCCCTCCTCGGTGGCGCCAACAGCAAAGCCGAAGTCGATGAGGTGCGGCCGCCCCGACCCATCGATCAGCACATTGGCGGGCTTGATATCCCGGTGAACCAGCCTCGCACGATGGACCGCGGCGAGCACATCGGCCAGCTCGACCCCGAGCGTGAGCGCGCGCTCTGGGGACAGCGGCCCCTCCTCGAGGAGTACAGACAGCGGTGTGCCCTCCACGAGCTCCATCGCCAGATAGAACTGATCGTCTACGATACCCGCATCCAGGACCGCGGGGAGCCCAGGATGGGAGACCCGGGCCAGACCCGAGGCCTCGCGCCACAGGCGTCTCGGATCCTCTCCCTGGATGGTCTGCAGCTTCAGCGCCACGTCCCGGCCCGCCCGCCGAGCCCGCAGCACCACACCGAAGGCGCCCCTCCCAAGCGGTTCCAGGATCTCGATACCCGGTATTTCGAGCCGCAGCCCCTCGACCACAGTCCCCCTCCGGCCTTGGAGCTGCATCATCGGTCAAATACCCGATCAATGTGAACCTTTGCGATATCAGGGAGATGAATTCGCGGGGCGAGCGGGCACCCCGACATCCCAGGCCCTGACCACATTCCCTCGGTTGGGATGGGGCAGATAGAGTGTCTGCTCGCCCAGACGCCCACGCCCGATCGCCCGCACTCCGCTCGCCGCCATCCATCCGACTTTCACACCGAATGGCGTGGATCTCCCGTGCCATGCATTTACTCTGTATCCAACTGGTCCATACCTGGAGCCTCCATGATCGCCCTGTTCTTCGCCCTGTCCTCTGCGTTCGCTCAGCAGGTCCCGAACTACGACTTCGATGTGGGGGACAACAACTCCATCGGCCAGTGGACCGCTTCCGGTGCCAAGAAGTGCTTCCAAGAGGTTCAGCCCGCCCCAAACGGAGGTCTGTACAACCTCCAGGCCTCGGACAAGACCTCGTGCACCAGCGACCCCTTCCTGCTCACCACCCGCTCCCTGAGCTTCTGGCAGTCCGGAGACGACGACGAGACCCCCACCTCGACGGTCTCCGTCACCAATTCCGCTGGAAACACCGTCTTTGCCACCCTCACCTTCACCGCCGTAGGGTTCGACTTGGGTGGCAACACCCAAGAGATCTTCGATGTCTCGTCTGGCTGTGCTCAGAACGCGGTGATGGTCGTGGACAACACCGCCAGCAACGACCCCGACCTGAACATCGACCTCGTCCAACTCGACTACGCCCAGCCTTGCACCCAGTACACCGACGCGGACGGAGATGGTTGGTGCCCCTTTGGCCAGGATCTGGACGGGGATGGAAACTGCGCCACGCCCACCGATACCCAGTTCAGCACGCTCCAGGACTGTGACGACAACGAAGCCGCAAGCTTTCCGGGCAACCCGGAGGTGTGCGATGGAATCGACAACGACTGCCAGAATGGAGTGGACGACGGTCTCGGCTTCAGCGCGTGGTACCTCGACGGGGATGGCGACGGCTACGGGCTGCTGAGTCAACAGATCTCCGCCTGTGCCGACCCGGGCGGCTACTCCCTCACCCCGGGCGACTGCAATGACGTGCTCGCCGCCGTCAACCCCGGTGCCACCGAGATCGGCTGCAACGGACTCGATGACGACTGCGATCCGGCCACCCTCGACGCCGAGGATGCCGATGGAGATCTCGTCGATACCTGTCTCGCGGGGGGGCTCGACTGCGACGACACCGACCCCAATCGCTTCCCCGGCAACCCCGAGATCCCCTGCAATGGCATCGACGAGGACTGCGGAACGGTGCCCGATAGCCAGGATGGCGACGCCGACGGCTATACGACCTGCGACGCCACGCCTGACTGCGACGACACCAACCCCGCCGTCAATCCCGGCGCTACCGAGGCCACCTGCAACGGCCTCGATGACGACTGCGACCCGACCACCCTCGATGGTCCCGACGGAGATGGCGACGGGGTCGCTACCTGCGTGGACTGCGATGATGCCGACCCCAACAACTTTCCCGGCAATACCGAGGTCTGCGACGCCCAGGACAACGACTGCAACACCCTGGTCGACGACGGGCTCGTGTTCACCGACTACTACGCCGATGCCGACGCCGACAGCTTCGGCACCCTGCCCGCCGACAACCGCTGCGATGTCCCAGGCTACGTCTACAGCACGGTCTCCGGGGACTGCGACGACAACGACGCCGCCATCCGACCCAACGCCACCGAGCTCTGCGACGGGGTCGACAACAACTGCAGCGGCTTCCCCGATGTGAACGGCCCCGGCTCGGAGACCGACCTCGATGGAGATGGGGTCCGGATCTGCGAGAGCGACTGCGATGACAACAACGCCGCGCGATTCCCGGGCAATCCGGAGATCTGCGACGGAATCGACAACGACTGCAACGGCTCCGCCGACTTCGGCGGGGGCGAGTCGGATGCCGACCTCGACAACTACCGCCAGTGCGAGGGGGACTGCGACGACACCGAGTTCTTCATGAACCCCGGGACCGCCGAGTTCTGCGACGGGCTCGACAACGACTGCAATAGCCAGATCGATGACGGTCTCAGCTTCACCACCCAATATGTGGACGCCGACGCCGACGCCTACGGAGACGACCAGAGCGCCACCTCCGCGTGCGAGATCCTCGCCGGGTATGTCGACGTGGCCGGCGACTGCGATGACGCCGACTTCAGCAGCTACCCCGGCGCCACAGAGCTCTGCGATGGCATCGACAACGACTGCGACGGCACCATCGACAACAACACCATGCAGCAGGACTACTACACCGACGCAGACGCCGATGGATACGGCGACACCGCGTCCTTCGTCGGCACAGACTGCCAACCCCCGGTCCCCGGCTCCGTGGCCAATGCGGCCGACTGCGATGACCTCGACGCCGGCGTCAATCCAGGCGCAACCGAGACCTGCAACAACATCGACGACAACTGCGACGGAGCCATCGACGAGGGGCTCCCCACCGCCGACTACTACACCGACGTGGACTCCGATGGGTACGGCGACCCGAGCTCCATCCCCACCTCATCCTGCGCTCCAGTGGCCGGCTCGGTCCCCAACAACAACGACTGCGGCCCGGACAATCCGTTCACCAACCCCGCAGCCCCCGAGGTCTGCGACGGGATCGACAACAACTGCGACGGCTCCGCCGACGAGGGGCTGCCCGCACCGACCTTCTACTTCGACGCCGACCTCGACGGCTTCGGGGACCCCCTCGACACCCTCTCCGCCTGCGCTGCCCCTGCCGGATACATCGCCACCGGAGGGGACTGCGACGACACCGACTCCGCCATCAACCCCGGCGCTGCCGAGGTCTGCGACGGGGTCGACAACGACTGCACCGGCATTCCCGACTCCTCACTCCCCGCATTCGACTACTACGACGACGCGGACGGAGACGGCTTCGGGGCGGGGCCGGTACAGGGCACGTTCTGCAGCATTCCCCCTGGCACCTCCCGCTCCGGGGCCGACTGTGACGACCTCGACGGGGCCACCTACCCCGGCGCCATCGAACAATGTGACGGGATCGACAACGACTGCAATGGCATCACCGATGACAACGTCGCCACCATCGACTGGTACCTCGACGAGGACAACGATGGCTTTGGCACCGGGACCCCGGTGGCGGACTGTCAGGAGCCCACGGGAGCGGACTACGCGCCCAATGCCCTCGACTGCGACGACCTCGACGACGCCATCCACCCGGACGCGATCGAGATCTGCGATGGCATCGACAACGACTGCGATGGCCTCTTCGACGACAACGACCCCGATATCGACGCCCCGCTCTACTACCCCGACGCGGACGGGGACGGATTCGGGTCGCTGACCGCCTTCGGCGTGGCAGCCTGCACCCCTCTCCCCGGCTACTCGACCGCCGGAAATGACTGCGACGATACCGACCCCGGCACCCATATCGGCGCCCTCGAGGCCTGCCCCGATGGCATCGACAACGACTGCGACGGGCTCATCGATGTCGACGACCCCGACTACAACCCCGACGAGCTGCTCTACTGGTTCGACCAGGACGGGGACGGCTTCGGCACCCCCTCGCTGACCTACCTCGGCTGCCCGGGGACCGAGGCGCTCGGCTTCGTACCCTCCACCAATGGCTTCGACTGCAACGACGGCGAGTTCTTCGTCAACGCCGGCGCAGATGAGGTCTGCGATGGGCTCGACAACAACTGCGATGGCGCGACGGACGAAAACTTTGCGACCGATAGCTACTGGGCGGATGAGGACGGGGATGGCTTCGGCGACGGCAGCACAACAGCGGTGGAGTCCTGCGGAGACTTCCTCCCAGACGTGGCTGGAATGGTCACCGATGGAACGGACTGCGACGACGCCTCGGACGCGGTCAACCCCGCCGCCACAGAGCTCTGCAATGGTATCGACGACAACTGCGACGGCGACGTAGACGAGGGCCTCATCGAGAGCTTCTGGAGCGACGCGGACGGGGATGGATTCGGTGGGGGGGACCCAGAAGAGGCCTGCTCCGACGACCCACCCTTCGCCTCCTGGACCGACCAGGGTGGCGACTGCGATGACCTCGACCAGGACATCAACCCGGCGGCTGAGGAGCTGTGCTCCGATGGCATCGACAGCAACTGCGACGGCTCCGAAGACGCCGATGCGGTCGATGGGACCGCCTACTTCCCGGACTCCGACGGCGATGGCTTCGGCGATGCCGCTGGGGAGGAACGCCTCTGCGACGACCAGGCCCCAGACGGCTTGGTCCCCAACGGCGACGACTGCGACGACTCCGATCCCGCGGTCAACACCCAGGAGGACTGCACCGCCGGAGTCGTCGGCGATCGACGCGGCGGGTGCGGATGCGACGGCGGAACCGGGCCTACGCCGGTGTTCCTGCTCGGGCTGCTCGCGGTGCTCGGCCGGCGCCGCTGGTCCTACTAGGGTCAGACCCCAACGGTACCACTCCGCCCGATGTTGCACATATCAAACGATTGATTAATATAGCGATGGAGGCTCCCGTGACCCATCGCACCCGCATCCCCAGCACCGGCCGCAACCCCGACCAGCTGCTCGCCCATATGGACCAGCTCCGCACAGCAGACGCCGACTATCGCGGTGGCCGCACCTGGAGCATGGTCTACTGGGCCAACGAGGCGCACGAGGCCTTCCTCAAGAAAGCCCACAACCTGTACTTCTCCGACAACGCCCTCAACCCCATCGCCTTCAAGAGCCTCAAGCAGATGGAGTCCGAGGTCGTGCAGATGACCGCAGATATGCTCCACGGCCCCGACTCTGCGGTCGGGACCATGACCTCTGGCGGCACGGAGTCCATCCTGGTCGCCATGGCCGCCTACCGCGACCGGGCCCGCCGGCGCTGGCCGTGGATTCGCCGGCCCAATGTCGTGCTCCCCGAGACCGCGCATCCCGCCTTCGACAAGGCCGGCCACTACTTCGGCATCCGCATGCGCCGGGCCGCAGTCCTGCCCACTGGACAGGTCGATATCCGGGACATGAAGCGCCGCATCGACCGCAACACCATCGCCCTGGCTGCCTCGGCTCCCCAGTACGTCACCGGCACCATCGACCCCATCCCCGAGCTCGGAGCGCTCGCGCTGTCCAAGCGGCTACCGTTCCATGTAGACGGGTGTTTTGGCGGCTTCATCCAGCCCTGGCTCGAGAAACTCGGTGTGGCCATGCCCCCCTGGGACTTCCGCGTGCCCGGCGTCACCTCCATCTCCGCCGATGTGCACAAGTACGGCTACACCGCCAAGGGGGCCTCGGTCATCGTCTACCGGGACATGAGCTATCTGCGACACCAGTTCTTTGTTCAGACCGGCTGGTCCGGGGGGATCTACATCTCTCCGTCCATGCGCGGCACCCGTCCCGGCGGCCCCATCGCCGCTGCGTGGGCTTCGCTGCAGGCCATGGGAGAGGACGGCTACCTCGAGATCGCGAAGACCGCCTATGACACCGCCCAGCACCTCCGCGACGGGCTGAATGCCATCGATGGGCTGCGGGTCTTGGGCCTACCCCACTCCATCGTCGCGGCCTATGCGGCCTCCTCGGATGAGGTCGACCTCTTCGTCGTCGCCGACCAGCTCCAGGAGCGCGGGTGGAGCGTGGACCGACAGAGCACTCCGCCCTCGATCCACTGCTCGGTCAACGCCGCCAACGCTCCGGTCGTCGACGAATACCTGGCCGATGTACGGGACGCAGTCGCCCACGCCCGGGCCCATCCCGAGCTGTCGACCGAGGGCGATGCCGCGATGTACGGGATGATGGCCAAGGTCCCCATCCGCGGGCTCGTGGACCACAGCGTCCGCAAGATCATGGAGCAGATGTACAGTCCGGACGGCACCATGCCCGACCTCGGTGCCTCCGAGGAGATCGACGGAACCCTGCTCAAGGCCCTCGATCTCTTCGACCGGGCCAAGCGCGCGATTCCCAGTCGCCGAGGAGCCGGCCTATGACCCGCAAGCTGCGAATCGCCTTCTGCCGCATCGCCCAGGAGACCAACGCCCTCTCTCCGGTGTGCTCCGAGCTCGCCGACTTCCACCGCACCCACTTCATGGAGGGCGACGAGCTGCTGGCTGCGTGCGGCCGCTTCGGCACCGAAGTCACCGGCTTCGCCCGCTCCCTCGAGCTCTCCGGCTTCGTCCGAGGCGCCCAGAAGATCGGGGGGGACCGGGTCGAGCTCGTGCCCCTGTTCAGCGCCTGGGCCGTGCCCAGCGGCAAGCTCTCAGCGAACGCCCTGGCCTGGTTCCGCAAGCGGCTGGTCGACGACCTGCGCGCGGCGGGCCCCCTCGATGGGCTATTCCTCAGCATGCACGGCGCCATGGTCGCCATCGACGTGCAGGACCCCGAGGCCGCCCTGCTCAGCGACGCGCGCTCGGTGCTCGGCCCACTCGTCCCCATCTCGGTCAGCTACGACCTGCACGCCCACCTCACCCGGGCCAAGATCGACGCCGCGCCGCTGGTCACCGCATACCGAACCAACCCCCACCGCGACCACTTCCGCGTGGGCTACCGCTCCGCCGAGATCCTGGTCCGCACCCTGCTCGGTTCCCACTCCCCCACCATCGCCTGGCGAACGCTGCCCATGGTGCTCGGCGGCGGCACCACCATCGATTTCCTGCCCACCATGCGGCCCATCTTCAAGCTCATGAAGCGGATGGAGCGCGACCCGCGGGTGCTCTATGTGTCGCTATTCACCTGCCAGCTGTGGAACGATGCTCCGGATCTGGGCTGGGCGACCCACGTCATCACCGATGACGACCCCGGCCTCGCCGAGCGCCTCGCCGAGCAGCTCGCCGACGCCGCCTGGGCGGTGCGCCACAAGCTCCCTCCACAGCTCCCCGGACCCGAGGAGGCCCTTCGACAAGCCCGCTCGGCCGGCCTCCTCCGCAAGTTCGGCACCGTGTGCATCTCGGACGCCTCCGATATGGTCGGGGCCGGCGCGACCGGAGAGAACACCGCCCTGTTGCGCACCTTGGTCGATAGCGGACAGGGGCTGCTCAGCTACGCCCCCATCCGCGATGCCCAGGCCATCGACGCGCTCTGGGACACCCCCCTCGGCTCCGCGGTCAGCCTGGAGGTCGGCGGCAAGCTGGCCCCTGACCACCACGCTCCCCTCGAGGTGAGCGGACGGCTCCTGCGCCGCTACCCCGACACCGCCTTCGGGCGAATCGTCGTGCTCGATCTGGGCCATGTCAAGCTGGTGATCACCGAGAACGCGCCCCTGGCGATGAAGCCCTCATTCTACCGGAATGTCGGCCTACGCCCCCACAAAGCGGACATCTGTGTCGTGAAGAGCCTATTCCCCTTCCGGCTCTATTTTCTACTCCACAATCGCAAGACGATCTACGCCAAGACCCGCGGCACCACCGACTTCGATGCCTACAAGCATATTCACTTCGATGGAGAGGTCCACCCGAGAGACCCGGTGGCCGAGTGGCGCCCCGCAGACCGTCGGCGACGGCTGCACGGAGGCTAAGATAGCTCGGTGTCTTCCCCACCCAGCCGCAGACAAGTCCTCGGCGGTGGCCTCCTGCTGATCGGGGGCTACGCGCTCGCCCATGGCTGGGGTCACCGGCCCCTCGAACCCGTGCCCAGCCCCTTCCTCGGCGCCTCGGCCCGCCACACCCTCGGCGCGGTCTTCGAGGCCCTCGCACCAGACGGAGCATCCGGCCTGGACGAGGTCGTCGATGGGGTCGATCGGTTCCTCAGCCGCGGCGACCCGGTCCAAGGCGAGCAGCTGCGGCTCGCGCTCGGAGTCCTCGAACACCTCGGTGGCGCCGGGGTATTCTCCTTCTCGCGCTTCTCTCGGCTCGACCTCGCCGAGCGCCGGGCGGTGCTCGAGTCCTGGCGGGTCTCCCGAGTCGCGACCAAGCGCCAGATCGCCGATGCGCTCCGACGGGTGGTGCTATTCACCTGGTACAGCTTGCCGCAGTCCTGGGACTCCATCGGCTACGACGGCCCTCTGGTGGGTCGATGAGCATCCAGGATGGCGATGCCGTAGCGGGGGGATTCGAGCTGCAGACCGAGGTCTGTGTGATCGGCTCGGGGGCCGCGGGAGGCGTGGCTGCTGCGCGGGTCGCGGAGTCCGGCCGCGAGGTCGTGGTCCTCGAGGAGGGGCCCCATATACCGGCCTCCCAGATGACCCAGCGCGAAGAGCAGATGTACGCCCGGCTGTACCGGGATGGCGGCAACCAGACCACCGATGACGGCGGGATCTCCGTGCTCCAGGGCCGGGTGCTCGGCGGGAGCACGGTGGTGAATATGGCCGACATCGAGCCCATCCCCGACGAGATCCTGGCTCACTGGCGCACCCGCTTCGGCCTCGCCCGCTGGTCCGTCGAAGCCTACCGCCAGGCCGACGCCGAGTGCCGAGCCGCTATCGGCGCCAACCGCATCCCCCACACCGAGCTCAACCCCAACAACGCCGCCCTGCTGCGCGGGGGCCAGCGAATCGGGGTCGAGGGCGCTCCTTTCGAGCACAACCGCGTGGGCTGTGTCGGCTCGGGCTACTGCCTGATCGGGTGTGCTTATGATGCCAAGCGCTCGGTCGCGCTCACCTGGATCCCCCGGGCCCTGGCCACCGGCCGCGGCCGCGTCCAGACCGAGGCCCGGGTCGCTCGCATCGAACACCACGCGGGCCGAGTGGTAGCGGTCCATGGCCACGTGGTGCAGCCCTCGAATAGCGCTGTGCGCGCCCCATTCACGGTGCGCGCCGAGCACTTCATCCTCGCCGCCGGGGCCATCCACAGCCCGCTGCTGCTGCTGCGCTCGGAGATCGGCGGGAGCCAGGTGGGGCGCAACCTGTCGCTCCAGCCCCAGTCGCCCTGTGTGGCGCTCTTTCCCGAAGATATCGTGCTCTTCCGCGGCATCCCCCAGTCCGCCTGGATCCACCGCGAAGACCGCTCCGAGTCCGCTGGCCTGGGCGGGTTCCGCTTGGAGGGGGTCAGCTCCACACCCGGCATGAGCGCCGCGATGAGCACCCTGCCCACCGACCAGGTCCACCGCTTCATGTCCAGCTTCCGCCGCGTCGCCGCCTGCCTCTGCCTGGTGCCCGACCGGCCGGTGGGTCGGGTCCTCGACGCGAACGGCCGGCCCCGCATCCAGTACCAGATGTCCGCCGATGTGAAGGCCCGCATGAAGCAAGCGCTGCACCTCGCTTCCCGGGCCTACCTCGCCGCGGGGGCCGAGGCGGTGATGCTCCCCTTCCCCGACGCCAGCCCGGTGCGCACCGAGGCCGATCTGGCCCAGCTCGACCGGCTCCAGATCCGCAGCGCATCGACCCCGACCATCAGCGCTCACCCACAAGGCACCTGCCGAATGGGCCCCGATCCAGCCACCAGCGTGGTCGATCTCCGGGGCTTTGTGCACGGCTTGCACAACCTCCAGGTCCTCGACGCCTCGGTCTTCCCCACCACGGCCAGCACCCACACCATGTTGCCGGTGATGAGCACCGCCTGGCTCGGTGCGGGGGAGCTAAGCTGATGGCGAGGAGGGCTCGATGACTCTGCTATTTCTGCTTCTGGCCTGCGACCGAGTGGTCGAGTGGGAGTGTCGAGACACCGTCACCAACGATCCCTACCCCGCCTACTCCTATTCCATGACCTGCGACGACTACCGCTCGGTCGGTGCCCAGGTGCTCGAACCCCGCTGGGAGGATTGCCGGTTCGTCCACCCCAACTGCTCCTGCGTCCTCCTCAATCGGCCCTGCCAGGGCCGGGTCAACGACTGATGCACCTCCTCCTCGCCGCGCTCCTCTCCAGCCCAGCCTTCGCCGCTGAACCCCGGGGCTCCGATCGACGAGGCCATGTGGGTCCAGCTCTTCGACAGAGATCTCATCGCACCCTTCGTCGAGTACCGCGCCGAGCACCACGACCGGCTGCTCGAGTACGTCACGAAGTTCGCAATCAGCCCGCCCTTATAGGCTATTTCGCGGGATCAACATTGCGGTTCGGTCCTCGATGACGACACTCCTCGCCGCGTTCTGCTCTGGGACGCACTGCGCGATCAACAGGGCGAGGACTTCATCGCTGTGCGCCCCCGGGCTGAGCCTCACTCGGCCCAGCCAGGCTCCAGTCCGGCCAGCTTCTCTGCAAAGCCAGCGAGCACCGGAACTCGTGTATTATTCCCGGAGTAGGCGAAGAATGCGAGCCCAAGCGGAACCACCATCACAAATAAGGCGAAGACCAGCGTCGCGAGCAGGATGAGCAGCGAGAACAGGAGCGACAACATCCCACCGGTGTCGAGCATGGCATCGACGATGCTACCCCCGATGGTCCCCACCATCACCAGCACCGAGAGCAGCACCCCGGACGCCATGATCGACGCTGCCAATAGCAAGCCCTGGGCAGCATGAAAGCGTACGGGCTTGATGTCCTTCTCGGTGAAGAAGAACGCCAAGCTCGCGATCAGGTTGATGGACATCAGGGGCACATAGCAGAGGGCGCTGGCCAGCTTCGGATCGAGGTTTCCGAGGGTGGTGAGCTGAGTTTCTTCCGACATGGCGCCTCCAGAGAGCCCATCAGGGGTAACGCGATACCCGCCACCGGACAGGGACGATAGGGGGCCGGATGACCTCAGCCCACCACGAGATCCACTACGTCCAGCGCTCCCCCTGGCTCCGGGCTGCGGTGCTCGGAGCCAACGATGGCATCGTGTCGATGGGCAGCCTGCTCGTCGGGCTCGGCGCCTCCGGAAGTGACTCGGGCGCCATCCTGCTCGCGGGCTCTGCAGCGCTGATGGCCGGTACCATGTCGATGGCCGCGGGAGAATATGTCTCGGTCAGCTCCCAGCTCGACCTGGAGAGAGCAGACCTCGCCACCGAGCGCGCGGCCCTGGAGTCCAACCCCCAGGAAGAGCTCGAGGAGCTGGCGGAGATCTACGTCGGTCGGGGCTTGGACACCGAGCTCGCGCACCAGGTGGCGAAGCAGCTCATGGCCCACGACGCCCTGGCTGCCCACGCGCGGGATGAACTCCAGCTGGTCGAAGACGGCACCCGTCCGCTCACCGCCGCCGCAAGCTCGGCCGTGAGCTTCGCCGCGGGCGGAATCCTACCCTGCTTCCCAGCACTTCTGGTCGCCCCCCATTGGGTCGTGCCCGCAGTCGTGGCAGCAGTCGCATGTAGCCTGGCGCTGCTCGGAGCCGCGAGCGCTCGAGCCGGCGGCGCATCCCCCATCCGCGCCGTGCTTCGTGTGGTCAGCTGGGGAATGCTGGCGATGGCGGTGACGGGTGGCGTCGGGTGGTTGGTGGGCGCGGCGGTGTAGGGATTCCGTTAGAATCGGCAACAACACCGGAGATTCGATGTTCTCGCTCTTCCTCGCCCTTGCGCTGGCCGCAGAGCCCTCCACACAGGTCGCGCCGCTGTTCCCGGGTGCCAAGCGGATCGAGGTCGCCGGCAAGCCCGCATTGGGTCCCATCCGGCGCAAGGGGCTCGCCGGGTTCGTTCCCATCGAGTCGATCTCCGCGATCCCCGTCATAGACGGCCGTACCCTGCTCTCCTTCCAGCTCCAGCTCGCGGATATCGACCCCACGGTCGAAGCCATCGGGGCTGCCGCATCCGGCGCCCAGTCCAAGTGGAATCGGGTGCTCGCTGTCGTCCTGCTCGGGGCCGATGGGTCCTTCATCGCCAAGCCCGAGGGTTTTCCGCGCGAGCAGTCCGTCGACCTGGAGTGTCGGGGCGACTTCTGCGATCTCGGCCCGAGAGGGAAGATCCGCCCGGTCGAGGGGTCCACGCGGTTCGGGATCCTCGAGATCGATCCCCAGCCCGAGAGCCTGGGCTCCTTCATCCCCATCGAGGTGTTGGCTGACTCCCTCGTACTCTACAAGGAGCGGCCCCAGGGCACCTCGGGTGGACTCACCGGTTGCTCCCGCACCGTCCAGTGGCAGAGCTTCAAGGAGAGCAAGGGGGCTCTCAAGGCGCTGCGGATGCGCGTCTGTGGAGAGGAGAATCCCCGCGAGTGTGCCGAGCAGTGCGAGGAAGCTGGGTACCCCATAGAGAAGACCCTCACCCCCGTGACGCTGAGCAACTGAGCCGGGTGCTTTAGTTGCAGGTTCCACCCGCGAATACTTCGACGAGGTAGCCCGCCGCCGTAGGGCTCACCGACTCCATGCCGCCGTTTACCGCCGTGTGGCGGCCTCCGATGTCCTGGCAGCGTGAGTCGAGCTCGATCTGGGCGCGATCCCAAGCGGCTTCCAGCGCGGCTTCTTCGGTCTGGGCCTGTGCGGTCACCACAACCTCCATCGGAGTCGCCGGCACCCCCGGGACCGAGCCCCAGGTGAGGATGGATGCGAGTACGTAGCTGATGGCGATGAAGCGGGTCATGGTCTGTGGGCTCCTGATTCGGGGTGGCTCATCCACCCGACACAGACAACATGTCCGTTGCCAGAGACTGAAGCGGCGGCGGACCGGTCAGCGGTCGCCCAGACCGCTGACCGGTCTCAATCGGTCGGGACCGCATACAGAGATCGAAGCTGGCCCCACCTTGTCGTCGGCTGGCAGGTCCCGAGCACGACGGGCCCTCGACCCCGTGCTATCATCCACTATGCTTGTTTTTACACTGTCTTCCGCCCACGCTCTCTCCTGTGCCCCCCCCAGCTTCGACGTCGATCTCGACGCGGTTCCCAACAACGGGGTCCTCGCGGTGGCCCATGCCTACGGCCCCCCGACCGAGATCCTCCTGGAGTCCGGCGGCTCTCCCATCCAGTTCGAGATCCAGAGTACCCCTCGGACCACCCTCATCCGCCCAACCTCACCTCTGGAGACCGGAGGTCTGTACACCCTGACCCTCGACGAAATCTCCCGTGACTTCGAGCCGGTCGAGGCGCTGATCCTCGACCCGCCCCCCACGCCCATCGTCCTCTCCGTCAACCGAAAAGACCAGACAAACTTCGACGGCGACCCCAAGGATTACCTCCAGTTGAAGGTCGAAGAATCCGCCGGGGTGGTGCTCTACGAGACCGAGCTCACCAATCTGGACACCATGGCCCCGCCCGACTTCGCCCTATCGGATTTGGCCATCATCAATCTGGGTTACGGCTTGGAGTGCGGCATCGCCACATCCCCGAATTACACCCCCCGCGGGAACTACTCGATGCGTGTCCGCGCCCTCGGCCCCACCGGGCTCACCTCGGACTGGGTCGACGCCTCCCCCAACAATGGAATCGGCTGCTCCACAGCGCCGCTGCCGGGGGCGGTCACCTGGGCAGGCCTGCTGCTCCTCGCGGTGAGCACGCGACGAACCCGAGCGTAGGCCCTAGCAGCGTTCGGGAAAGCTCTCCCGTCGGCGTCTGGACTGGTTCCGCCGTGGACGATGCCCCTCGTCAGTCACTTGATTCACCAGGCTCCCTCCTCGAGAACGCAGGTCGCTCCGTGCTGCCGCACTTCGCGACCCACTCATCGCCCACACCAGAACCAGCCTCAGACGCCTCGGTCCGCTCTTTCCCGAACGCTGCTAGAGAGAACCTCGGGTCGCAACACCAGCCTGGACGGCCTGTTCGCTCGGTCAGGAATCAGCGAAAAACGAGTACCCCCGAGACGATTCGAACGTCCGGCCTACCGATTAGGAATCGGTTGCTCTATCCACTGAGCTACGGGGGCAACGCCCCCTCCTATTGCCCGAGCCCAGCCCCCGCCAACGCTCGGTCAGCGGCAGCCCTGGGTGCGGGTCGTGGCGGTGTTCTCCTCGCAGGAGATAAGCGGAACCCAGAAGCAGCCCGTGCCCCAGTCGCGGGTCTGGCCGCAGCCAGGCCGCCCACCCCCAACCCACCCATTGGTGTAGTTGCAGTCGAGGCCAAAGCTGGTCTGGCTGCACGAGTAGGTGGTCGTGCTCGTGTACTGGAGATTGTTGGACCCATTGCAGTCGTAGTCGTAGCTGCCATCGCCCCGATCGCTCGAGAAGTAGGTGAGCTGACCCGGCTTCGCATCCCCGTTCAGGTCGTAGCAGTCGGTGTTGTCCGTGGTATCGTAGTTGCCGCTGGCCGAGCAGGTGCACTGGCTATTGGACGGGTTTCCGTAGCCATCCCCGTCGATATCCTCGTAGTAGACCGTGCAGCCCTGGGCGTCGGGCTCGTCGATGCCGAAGCCGCAGTTGTTGTCGACGCCATCACAGATTTCGGTCGCGCTGGGGTTCACCGACGCGGTGTTGTCATCGCAGTCGGCCCCGCCCACCGCGGTCCCGTCGAAGCCATCCCCGTCCACATCCCGCAGATCGGCTCCGGAGCAGTCCTCATCCACGCCATTGTAGGGGATTTCCGCAGCTCCCGGGTTGATCGCCCCGCTGTTGTCATCGCAGTCGGTACCGCCTGCGAGCGTCCCATCGTAGCCATCCCCGTCGACATCGGTGATATCCCCGCCCGCACAGTCGTCATCGACCCCGTTGTAGGGGATCTCCGTCGCTCCGGGGTTCACATCGGCATCGGTGTCATCGCAGTCCGTGCCGCCCCCGCTGACTCCATCGAAGCCATCCCCGTCCACATCGAGGAGGTCCGCTCCCGAGCAGTCCTGGTCGACCCCATCGTAGGGTACCTCCAGTGCGCCCGCGAAGATGGAGGGGTCGGTGTCGTCACAGTCTTGACCACCGGCCGCGATCGCGTCCTGCCCATCGCCATCGGCATCGGTGAGGTCTGAACCGGAGCAGTCCTCGTCGACGCCGTTGTAGGGGATGTCGGCCGCGTCGGTGTTGATGAGGGCGTCGGAATCATCGCAGTCCGTGCCACCGACCAGCCCGTCGTAGTCGAAGCCATCGCCATCGACATCGCGCAGATCCGCTCCGTCGCAGTCCTCGTCGACCCCGTTGTAGGGGTTGTCCGATACACCGGGGTTGATCGCCGAGTCGGAGTCGTTGCAGTCGGTCCCGCCGACCAGATCGCTGTCGTAGCCATCCCCATCCACGTCGACCAGATCGGCACCCGAGCAGTCCTCATCGACGCCATTGTAGGGAACGTCCGCCGCGTTCGGGTTGATGTTGATATTGGTGTCGTTGCAATCCCCGGCGGCCTCCGAGAAGCCGTCCCCGTCGTCGTCGAAGGTGTCTGTCGCATCATCGATCAGGCCGTTGCAGTCATTGTCGATGCCATCTCCGAACTCGATCGCGTCGGGGTTGATCAGGGCATCGGTGTCGTCGCAGTCCCCCTGTTGTTCGGAGAAGCCGTCGCCGTCGTCATCGTACGCATCCGTGCCGTTGTCGACGATGCCATCACAGTCATCATCGCGGCCGTTGAGGAACTCAACCGCCACCGGGCTGATCGTCGGGTCTGCGTCGTTGCAGTCGCCCTGGTTCTCGCTGAAGCCATCGCCGTCGTTGTCGATATCGGCGCTGGAGGTGACCACGAAGAGCGCAACCGCGGTGGCGTCGAAGCCATCTGAGTCCCGAACGGTGAAGCTGAGGGTGTGAGTGCCCGCGGTGGGAGTGATGACGCAGCTCGCGACCCCGGTGAGGTCGGGCACGACGTCGACGCAGAGTGGCCCGTCCACATCCGAGTCGACATCAACTCGCATCGCGATCGGCTCGTCCTGGGCGTCCTGAACCTGGGCCTGGGCCGTGAACGGGATGCCCTCGTCACCGGTCTCACCCGAGATGGGCCGAACGACGGCGATGACCGGCTCCTCGAGGACCTCCACCACAGAGATCGCCACCGAGGACTCCGCGGACTGGGCGGCCTCATCGACGACGCTGACGGTGATCGCGTGGGTGCCTACCGAGAGCGATGCGGTCGAGAACAGCAGGCTGTCGGCATCGGTGACCACCTCTTCGGAGAGCGCCCCATCGAGGTCTGACTCCCAGAACACCGTGAGAGAGCTGCCGTCATCGTTGACCAGGGCGGCGAACTGCACGAGCTCGCCGGCATCGAAGCTGCTGGCCTCGGTGGGGTCGGTGATGGTGACGCTTGGCGGGTTGTCATAGGTGACAAAGCCGTTGTCACCGCTCTTGCAGCCGGTGAAGGCCAACAGAGCTGTGAGGGGAATCCATCGCATGAGTCACTCCTGATCGCGGCAGTATTCCCGGTTTATACCAGGCTCGCCAGGGGCAACGTGTAACTGTGAATCACGTTCGCAACAAGGCGAAGGCCACGCTCCTGCTACCCCGACCGCCGCCTCGCCTCCCGGGCCACATCGGCCATTGTCCCCGGAAGCGCCCGGCTCGCCGCCTTGCGCTGCACCCACTCGGGAATCGCGCCGCCCGCTGATGTGCAGATGGCATAGGTGGCCACCGTCCCCAGCTGCGTGGACTCGAAGCGCCAGAACCCGAAGTTTTGAGTCGGCTCCACGGCCCCCTCATGGTCCCGGTCGATGCGGCGCCCCAGACCGGGGTAGATCGAAGCCCACTCGAACCTCTCCCAGCGAAACTCCCGCACCGACGGACCGCTCCGGTCTCTCCCCCGCAACACCCAGTAGCGGTCCGCTGCCATCGTCCACCGGGGCACCGACAGGTGCTGGTAGTAGTCGATCTCCCCGACTCGGGCGTCCAGGATCTCGCTCTCCACCAGCGTCTCGCTCGACCAGCTCGGCTCGGTGCGGATGTCCGTGACCACCGCGTACAGCACGTCCGGATCGGCATCGATGCGCATCCGGCCCCGTAGACATCGGGTCCCCGCGACCTCTCGCTGCGTGACATCGACCTCTCCAGTCACCGGGGTCGACACCGTCGCCAGCGGAGCCCAGCCCGCTTCATCCTCGATTCGCTCCCACATCGGGGCCGCCAAAGCCAGGGTCGTAAGCCACATCGAGCACCTCCTGCTTCCGGTATACGGGGCGCCGACCCCCACCGACCATTACGAGCGCTGTCCGCCTGCAGCCCCGAGTGCCCGATGACCGATCCGCGAATCGCCCTCGTCCTCCCTCCGCTCACCCAGCAACAACCCCTACCCCTCCACCGCATACCTCTCCGCCTTCCTGGGCCAGCACGGAATTCTGACCACCCAGCGCGACTTTGGCATCGAGCTCGTCACCCAGCTCTTCTCCCGCGACGGACTCGCCCGGGTGTTCGACCAGCTCGCCACCCTCGACGAGCTCCCCCAGCCCGCGTGGCGAGCGCTCGGGCTCCGCGACGCCCATCTCCGCGCCGTCGATCCCGTGCTCTCCTTCCTTCAGGGGCGCGACTCCGGGCTCGCCCCCCGCATCCTGGAGACCCCCTTCCTCCCCATCGGCCCCGCCCTCGAAGAGGCCGACCTCTCGGCCTTCGGAGAGATGGGGACCGTGGACGCCGCACGCCACCTCGCCACCCTCTACCTCCAGGATCTGGTGCACCTCGTCGGGCTCCTCGACCCGGGCTTCGGACTCGCGCGCTATCAGTCTCACCTCGCACAGGGAGTGCGTAGCTTCGACCCCCTCTACGAGCGCCTCCAGCAGACCACCCTCGTCGACGAGCTGCTCGATGCCCTCACCGACACCCTCACCGCCCCCGTGGTCGGCCTCTCCGTCCCCTTCCCCGGCAACCTCTACGGGGCGCTGCGCATCGGGAAGCGGCTGAAGGCCCGGGGAGTCACCGTCTTCCTGGGCGGCGGCTACGTCAACACCGAACTACGCGACCTCGATGAGCCACGGATCTGGGACTTCGTCGACGCCCTCAGCTACGACGACGGCGAGGGCCCCCTGCTCGCACTGCTGGAGCACCTCGAAGGGGGAGAGGACCGGCGCCATCGGACCCGGACCGCCTCCGGCAGCCACAACGCCCCCTTCCCCCGGCCCCCGTTCACCCCCGCGGGGAACTACGGCGACCTCGATCTCAGCCAATATCTGCAGCTCATCGATACCCTCAACCCCGCCCATCGTCTGTGGGCCGACGGCCGCTGGAACAAGATCACCCTCGCCCACGGCTGCTACTGGCGGAAGTGCAGCTTCTGCGACGTCAACCTCGACTACATCAGCCACTACGAGAACCTCTCCGTCGTCACCCTCGTCGACCATATGGAGCGCTTGATCGAGCAGACCGGGCAGCGCGGCTTCCACTTTGTCGATGAAGCCGCCCCTCCCAAGGTCCTCAAGGCCCTCGCCCTCGAGCTGCTAAGCCGCAACCTCGGTGTCACCCTGTGGGGAAATATCCGCTTCGAGCGCGCCTTCACTCCCGATGTGGCGCGCCTGCTCGCCGCCGCCGGCGTGGTCGCCGTCACCGGGGGCCTGGAGGTCGCCAACACCCGCCTGCTGAAGGCCATCCGCAAGGGGGTCACCGTCGAGCAGGTCGCGCGCGCCGCCTACGCATTCCGCTCCGCGGGCGTCATGGTCCACGCCTACCTGATGTACGGCTTCCCCAGCCAGACCGCCGACGAGACCCTGGACTCCATGGAGCTCGTCCGCCAGCTCTTCGAGCTCGGCCTGGTCAACTCCGCCTTCTGGCACCGCTTCGTGCTCACCCGCCATGCCCCCATCTTCCAGCAGCCCAAGTCCTTCGGCCTCCGCATCCCCGACCCTGGCGAGACCCGATTCGCCGCCAATGATGTTCCCCATATCGACCTCTCCGGAGCCGACCCCGACGCCTTCGACGACGCGCTCCCCCTCGCCCTCGACGCCTGGCTCCAGGGACGGGAGCTCCAGCGCCCCGTGCACACCTGGTTCGAGGACCTGCCCCCCACCCGAGAGCCTCCCGACCGCATCGAGCGCGCCCTCGACTCCCCCAGCAAGACCGGGAATCGGGCCGTGTGGCTCGGGGGGCAGGTCCTCGGTGAGCCCGATGGGCTGCTGCTCCACCAGGTGGATGCCACCGCCTTCATCCCCTGCAACGAGCCCATCAGAGATTGGCTGATCGAGCTGTTGGAGGCCGCACGACCGGGGCTCCCGCCGGTCGACATCCGCCTCGCCATCGACCGCTTCCCAGGGGACTGGGGCGAGTTCGGGTCAGCCTGGGCCGAGGTCCGGGAGCTGGGCTGCGTGCTCATCTGAGATGCGGATTCCGTCCGCATAGTACCACCGGTCTCTGCGGATGAACCGCGACTTCTCGGTGAAGCTGGCGTCGACCTCTCCCTGGGTGAGGCCCGCACGGAAGGTCACATAAGCGACCGACTCGCCGTCCTCGAAGGAGCGAATCTCGAGGCTATGAAATAGGGTGTAGGCCGAGAACCGCTTGATCTCAGCGCGCCACACGCCCTCGTCCGCTCGACGGACCGCCGTGGTGTCCATGATGTACTGGGTCTTGCCGAGCGCATAGGCCGCATAGCGCGCCCGCATCAGCTGGTCCGGACGCGGGTCGGATCCGCGGTGCGCCGCTCGGCAGCACTTGCCATAGGAGCGCCCGCTATGACACGGGCATGGCTGACGGGGGCTGCTCAATAGCCCGTCGACAGGCCCGGCTTGGGCAGCTCGAAGCCCAAGCGCGTGACCTCGGATCGCAGCTCGCGGCTCTCGCCGGACTGCCAGCGGCAGAGCACGCTGCGCACCCGGCCCTCGGACCGCTCGAGGATGAGGTGGGTGAAGGCCAGATCCCGGGCCGATCCGCCCGCCCAGCTCCCCGTGTTGAAGTACCACCCGCCTCGACCGAGCCGGTGTGCGAGGGGGACATGGCTATGCCCGAACACCACCACCGGGGCCTTGATGATGCGGCGCAGCTTGGATGCGACCTTGCGCATCTGCTCGGTGGGGTCGATATTCTCGCGGCCCTGGGCGAGCCAGATGTGGGCCATTCCCACCGCGAACACGCCGCCCACAGCCACCAATATATTGGTGGGGAAGGAGAACATCGGCAGCAGCAGTGGGATCAGGGCCAACAACAACAGGGTCGTGACCAGCCGGCCGAGCATCACCGAGCGAACAAAGCTCAAGAAGTCGATGAATACCGGGGGCCGCCGCAGCTGGTGCAGTTTCTCGAGGGTCTCGCCACGGAGCCCAACGGACAAGCCGATCTCGCGCATCCGCTGCTTGCGGCTGGCCTTGCGCTCGCGGTACTTCTCGGGGTTGTTGAGCCGCTTCCACCACTGGCTTCCCAGGGCACGAACCACCGCCCAGTAGCCGCCGAAGAACTTGTAGGCGTCGTCGTCGCGGGCGTTGAGGATGAGGTGCAGGTACTCGACAAAGGACAGATCGACCGTGGCGTCGAGGGACACCGGCAGGTGGTTGCCGAGGTAGCGCATGGCGGCCGTGCCCAGGTTCTGCTCGAGGGCCTTGGGGTTCTCGAAGTCTTCTGGGCGCAGCGGATCTTCGAAGCTGCAGAACGGATCGTACTGGTGACCGTGCTCGATCCAGGCCACACCGGGCTCGTAATAGAACCACGCGTGGAAGCGGACCCGGCCCGATATGGGCTCCTCCGAGCCCGTCTCCTCTGCCCAGATGCGGTCCAGCCTGGCGAGGATGTGGCGCTGAACCTCGTCCCAGTGGAACTCGGCGTCGTGGTTGCCGATGACCAGGTGCAGCGCATTGCCCCGACCCACGAATCGCGCCAAGGCCACGAAGAAAGGATGGTGCCGGTCGAACACCCGCTCGAGCTTGGCCCGGGCTGCGTCCGGACTGGCGCCAAAGCCATAGATCCGGTCTTCCTCGGTGCCCTCGATGCCCACCTCGTCTGGAGAGATGGCCACGGAGAGGAAGTCGACCATGTCGCCATTGCAGATCAACCGCCACGGCTTGCCTTGCTTGCGGAAGGCCGTGTAGTGCACCAGGAAGGAGGTGAGCGCGCGCTCGGTCTGGCCGGCCGGGGAGTCCAAGGACGTGGGCGGAGCATGAGGTCCGTCGTTGAGATCTTCACCGAGGTGAAGATCACTGATGACCAGCAGGTTGTGCTCGGCGGACATCGCAGGGGCTCCCATACTGATTGATCCCTAATACGGTCGGCTCCGCAAGCCCTCGATTGCAATGGATCTTCACTCCAGTGTCGATCAACGCGGGGTAGGCGCGCCCCATGCGGGCGCTTTTCCCCATCCTGTTCGGGATCGGCTGGACCCCGTCGCGGGCCATCAAGCCCCTGCCCTAAGGCACCGGAGCCCTCACAGCCTCCCTCGGTGGTCCGATCCTGAGTGGGCGATCAGTCATCGTGGCGCACCCGCTTTCGGCCCGACTTCACGGCCGATCTGCGCTTCTTCGACTCCAGGCGACGCTTCTTGGCCCCTCTAGATGGCTTGGTCGGACGGCGGCGCTTGGGCGGCAGCAGATGGGCGCGGATCATCTCGGCGAGGCGCTCGCGCACGTCGGCGATATTGCGGTGCCGGGACCGGTACGCATCCGAGGTGAGCACCAAGGCCCCGTCGCGATTGATGCGATTGCCATAGGCCTCGCGCAGCCTGGCCTTGACCGTGTCGAAGAGCGCGGTGGTGCCCTGAAGGTCGAAGTGCACCCGAACCCGGGTGTCTGTGGTGTTGACGTGCTGCCCACCTGGGCCGCTGGCACGGCTGAAGCGGACCTCCATATCGGAGGCGGGGATTGTGATCTTCGCGGTGATGACGAGGTCTTCCACGCCTTATTGATGCCGCGTTCAGCCCGCGGCGTCCACCTTCATCGAGCGTAGCTTGCCCGCGATATCGGCCGGAGAGGCGTTGTCCGGCAGGTAGTCCAGGGGGGAGTGCTTGGCGGCGAGCTTGCCCCACCGTCGCTGCTCCGCGTCGAAGTCGTACGAGAGCAACACCGGGATGGAGAGCCCGGCGTCGCGGATGGCGGCGAGCACATACAAGCCCTGGTGATCCTCGAGGAATCGACGGGCCTGGACGGGGTCGCCATTGAATCGATCCTCCGTCGCCTCGACATCCCCCAGCAGCTGGTCCAGGGGCACCCGATCGAAGCGCATATCCAGGAAGACCGCATCGAATTCATCTCCCTGAAGGCTCTCGAGCCCGGCGGGACCGCTGCCCGCCCGCACCCACTCGAAGCCTTCGGGAAGAAACCGCGACAGGGTCTCGGTGTACTCGAACCCGTCTTCGATCACGAGGACTCTCATGTTCCCCCTCCTTCTGCCAGAGGCAATCTCACGACCACCGCCTTGCTCCAACCCGGCTCGTCTTCGACATGAATCGAGCCCCCTGCGCGGCTCGTGAGGTCGACCGCCAACCCCAGACCCCGCTCGATGTACCGGCCGCGGATCATCGCAGTGCTGATCCTCCGGGGGGCGTCGTCCGCTACCCGGATCTCGACCCGCTCGATGCCGGTGATGTCGTCCTCTTCGATGTCCAGCCGCACGCCGAGCCGTCCGCAGCCCGCCTGGATCGAGGCCTCGAGCGCATTGCGCAGAAGGTTCACCAGGATGTCGTGGAGATCATCGCGAAACACCCGCACCGACAGGGTCTCTGGCACATCGAGCACCCACTCCGGCACCGCCACACCGCGAAAGGCGGGCTCGGCCAGGACCGCATCGAGAGCCGCCTGAAACACCGGAGGCTTCAGCTCGACCACACACACACCCTGCAGCAGCTCTCCGAGCGCGGCAAAGCCCTCTTGATTCAGCGAGTCCGACACGCTCCGCAGCTCCTCGGGCTTGACCCGACCCGAGACCAGCCTCCGCTCCATCGCCGAGAGCCGGTCCATGGCCGCGATGAGCGGACCGAATACCGGGTCGCGGACCCGCAGGTTGAGCCGCACCCCCCGCGACCGGCCGAGCTCCGAGAGCTGGTCGATATACAAATGGAAGCGACGCACCGCACCGCCTTGGCCGAACAGCCTCTCCGCCATCCACCGGGCCGGCTCCGGGTCACCGGACTCCAGCGCATCCGCGACCCCGGGCAGCGCGGAGATATTGTGCTTGAGCACCTCGTGACGGATCGACGACACAATCCCCGCCACCTCGCGAAACACCCGAGGTGAGCGGGCCAAAAGCACCGAGAGCGGGCTCCCGGAGCGCCGCCTGAATGCCGCGATCAGCGGCAGCGAAATCCCCCCGCCAAGCACCAGCACCACCACCAACCAGAAGCCCCGGATGGTTCGGTTCAGAGATTGGCGGAGCGCGATGGCCTGGCTGTGGACCGCCCCCGAAGTCGCCACCTCGAAGTACCCGTCCAGCCGAGAACGGGCCTCCCACCAGCGGCGCTGATCCGCAGCATCCTTCGCCAGCAGGAAGCGGGCGACCGGGCTCCGCGCTGCCGCCGCCTTGTCGCGCATCGTCCGCGCATCCGCGTCTCGCCCCAGCCTTCGGTAGAGCTCGGAGAGCGCCGCCATCACATCGCCCTGCTCCGGGCTCGCAGCCAGGCTCCGCTCATAGACCTCGGCAGCAGCCCCGTACGCAGCGCCCATCGTCAGCAGATGCCCCTTGAGGTTGAGGCCCTTCACCAGAGCGGGCTCGACCACCAGGGCTCGGTTCACTTCGGCCATGGCCTGGTCCAGCTCGTTCTGGTCGAGATGGACCTGGGCCCGATGCACGCCCAGCCACGCCTCGGCATCCACACCGGGAGGGGGCTCGACCGCCGGCAGCACAGGAGGGTCGGCGCGCTCCCGAGCCAGATCCTCGGCCAGCACTTCGGGGTCCGTCGGCAGGGCGCAGCGCTGGGATGAAGGGGTGCCGCCCGGCGCGAGATCGGCGTAGCGATCCAGTGCCCGATCCATGCGCTCGAACTGTCCCAGCCTGCCTGCGAGCAACGCTCCGCACCACACCAGGTCCGGGTCCGGCCTGCCCTCGGACGCACGCTCCAACTCCGCGAGCGCCTCGGCATCGAAGCGCCCACCAAAGCGGGTCGCGAGCAAGGAGCCGAGGCGGGCGTGGTAGCCGGACCGCTGTGGATCGAGCGTGCGAGCCAGGATCATCGCATACTCGGCACCACGGATATCGCCCCGATGCTCCCGAACATCAGCCAGAGCCGCCCAGACTTCGGGGCTCCGGGTGGCCTCGTCGCGCAGCTTCTCGAGCAGCCTCAGTGCCTCTTCGCCATCCCCCTCACCGAAGCGGCGGCGGGCCTGTTGGAGCTGCCGGATCTGCTCTGAGTTCAGCGCGACCGGCGCAGCACCCATCTGTTCGACCGCCCGCACCTCGATCTTGAACGCATGGCGAACCCCCTCGAGGCGCTCGGCGAGCTGGGGTTGGGCCGCGACCGCCGCGTCGATCAGCTCCAGCACCACTTCGGGTTCATCTTCAAGCCTGGCCGCGATCGCCTCGATCGCCTCGGGGAGGTCGTCGCTCGGCCCCGCTCCGCGGCCCAGGTAGCGGTGGACCGACTCGACCGCGGCATCGGGATCATCCATGCCCGCCTCGGCGAGGGCGATCAGCAGCTCCACTCGGGGGTCGGTGGAGGTCAGGCGACTCAGGTCGGTGAACCGGGCGAGTGCCTCGGGATACCGTGCCCTGTCCAGCTCGGCCCGTCCCAAAGCTTCCACGCAGTCCGGGTCATAGGGCGCCCCATTCCATGCCCCAGTCGCCTCGGAGACTCGCCCGTCCTCGTAGAGCGTGTCCCCCAACCGACACCACGCTGGCGTGTAGTCCGGTACGAGCTGGACGACCTTCTCGAAGCGCAGGGCCGCCCCTCTCCAGTCCCCGTTGCTCTGCCGCCGAAGCCCCTCCGCATAGAAGTTGTGGGCCAGGGCGGGCAGGCCATCTCCAGGGGCGGAGTGTGCCAGATTCAGCACCAGCAGGAGCACGCTCAAAGCCGCTCCTTGAGCTCCCTCACCTTCAACCCCAGCTGGTTGAACCTGAGCTGGATCTTGCGCGCGTGAGCTCGATCCCCCAACAAGGCTTCTGCCATGGCCCCAAAGTCACCTCCGGTCTGGAGGTAGAGCGCCACGAAGTACTGTCTCTCGCAGTCCACGCTCACCTTGTTGAGGGTCTCGTGGGGCCGGAGCACGACCCGAATCCCCGCACCCGCGTCCTCCTGGGAGGCCGCCTGGTCCGGGAGGGCCCCGAGCAGGTCCTTGATCAGCTTTGCACGAACGACGATGACATCGGACCGATCGCCCCCCTCAGCCGCAGTCATCTCGGCGACCGCGAACAAGACCGCATTTTCGGCCGTCATCGCGAACTCGCGCAGATTGCCCGGCCAGTGGTGCTGGCGAAGCAAGCGCATCGTCCGCTCGGGGAAGAGCAGGACCAGCACGCCCGGAACGGACTTGGGAGCCGATGCCCCCGCGACGACTCGAACCCGGGTGCCTTCGAGCCCGGCGGCGCGCCGGTACTCTCCAAGGAGTTCACGCAGGTAGGGCCGCTCCAGGGCTCGCTCCAAGCAGAACCTGAGGAGCTCGACGGTGTCGAGGGATCGATCGGAGAGCGCCGGCAAGACCACAGCGGTCGCGGGGTTCAGGCGCATATAGAGATCGGCTCGGAAGCTGCCCGCCCGCACCCGCTGGGCCAGGTCCTCGTTGGTGGCGACCACCAGCTTCACATCGACCGCTCGCTCCTTGAGGTCCCCCAGGCGGGTGATGCGGCCCTCCTGCAGCACAGAGAGCAGGAGCTTCTGGGCGGCCATTCCGAGGTTGCCGACCTCGTCGAGGAAGAGTGTGCCCTGGTGGGCAGCCTCGAAGGCACCGGTACGATCCCCCACCGAGCCCGTGTAGGCGCCCTTGACCGAACCGAACAGATGGGCGGCCATCAGATCGGGGGGGACCGTGGAGAGATCGACCGCGATGAAGCGGCCCGATCGACCCGAGCGTGCATGGACGAAGTGGCGGGCGATGAGGCTCTTTCCCGTACCCGTGGGCCCGAGGAGCACGACCGGCAGTCGGCCTCGCGCCACGACGGATAGCCGCTGGCGGATCCTCCGCATCGCCAGGGAGCGACCCCAGAAGACGGGTCCGTCCGCCTGGGTGGACCGCCGCAATGAGACGATGCTCGCGAGCTGACCTTGGAGCGCCCGAGCGTCGACGTAGTCGTCATCGAGGAAGTAGGTGAACTCCTCAGAGCCATCGACCTCCCGCTCCAGCACGACCTCCTCCCGAGAGGTCATCACGATCACCGGAAGATCCGGGTGGCGCGTGCGCAGTTCCTGGAGGATCAGCAGGCCCTGGCGCCGCTTGAGAGCTTCCACCTCGGCCGGCGACGCCCCCTCCTTGAACCCCAAAAGCTCGGAGACGGGGATGTCGAAGTGCACGTCGAGGAGCACGCAGTCGACGCGCCCGCGGGCCCGGGACAGCAGATCGAGCGCTTCGGTCAGGTTGCGAGCGGGACCCCGATACCGGTGCTCGGGGATCGCCGCACGGCAGAGCTCGAGGTACCGGTCCTGGTCGTCGACGATGAGGATGTCGGCCATACCTCTTGCTCTATCCAGACGCCGGCCCGGCCGCCCTCACCCGGTCGACGAGGGCGCGAATCGCCTCAGCCACCGACTTGGCTGCGCGCTCTCCCTCTGCGACCAACACGGCATCTACCTGGGCTCCCCGGAGGCCCTCTATGACGGGGCCAAGCGCCTGCATTCCCTTGAAAATCGCTTCTACATCGGGATCATCCCGAAGGTCGAATCGACACCCCCCGACCTCCGATCCGCCCGACAGGCCCGGAGCGAACTCAGCCCAGACCGCGATCGCGTCAACCGATCCATCCGGCCCCCGCCGCGTGTGCAGAAGGTCCGCAGCGAGAGCCTCACGACGCGTCTGCAGATCGGCATCCTCCGGAAGCCAGCGACTCTGGAAGCGGACGTACTTCCCCAGATCGTGCTTGAGACGGCTGACGTACTCCAGCAGCGCGCGATGGTCCGACTCCGGTACTTTCCCAATCGACATGGAGGGATAGACGTTCACACGGAGGAGCCTTGCACGTCTACCGCTGGGATCTGGACAAGACCTACCTGGACACCGAGATCGAGAGCGTGCGCGGCCTGATCCGCGCAGCACTCGAGAAGGCCAGGGAGAAGCGAAACGTCCCCGGCAGCGCTGCTCTGTTGAGGGCGCTTGTCGACCACGACGACAAGGCGCGCGTCTGCGTGCTGTCCGGCTCCCCTACCCAGATGCGCAGCGTGCTCGAGGAGAAGCTCGCACTCGATGGCATCGAAGTACACGAGCTGATCCTCAAGGACAACCTGGGGAATATCCGTCGTGGCCGGCTGCGCGCAGTCACCGATCAGCTCGGCTACAAGCTGCCCCACCTGCTGCAAAGCCGTGTCGGGCTCGGCTCTGATGTGCAGGAGACCCTCTTTGGAGACGACTCCGAGGTCGATGCACTCGTCTATGCAGCCTACGCAGCCGTGGTTCGCGGAGACCTCGATGCCAAATCCCTCCGAGGCCTCCTTCGTGCTGGGGATGCATACGGGGACACGATCAACGCCGCCTTGTCTGCAGCCTCGAAGATCGCGACCGCCGATGCCGTCCAGGGCATCTACATCCACGTCGATCGCGGGGTTCCGCTGCACCGCTTCAATCTCCTGGCAGGCCAGGTCACGCCCGTCTTCTCCTGGCTCCAGGCGGCAATGGCGCTGCAGGTCGCGGGCCGCCTGGATCGATCCAAGACGATCGATGTGATCCGCGCCTGCACGGCCGAGGCTCACCTCTCAGGGCCCCAGCTCGCGGGCCTGATCCAGGATGCTGTTCGCCGAGGTCTGGTACCGGAGGCTTTGGTCCGCGACCTATGCAATGACGCCGCTCTGGAGCCCGTTTCCCGAGCGATCCTGCGCTCACTGGATCGGCTGGGCGGAAGGATCGACCCGCCCAATTCCAAGTCCACCCCTGACTATCTTGGCTTTCTCCACGCCACATGACTCGCGCTTGGCGTGGATCGTGGTATGATGCAGCCGCGCACTATATTCGCGCCGGGATATCGAGGGAAATGGGTAAGAAGCTCTTCGTGGGGCGGTTGTCGTACTCCACGACGGATGATGGCCTTCGTGGCGCTTTCGAGGCCTTTGGAGAGGTCGCCGAAGCGCGGGTCATCTACGATCGAAACACTGGAGATAGCCGAGGGTTCGGCTTTGTCTCCTACAATGACGACGAAGCGGCGCTGACCGCCATCGAGAAGATGGATGGGGCAATGCTCGACGGTCGCACGATCCGCGTGAACGAAGCCGAGGATCGCCGTGCAGGCGGTCCTGGTGGGCGCGGACGCGGCGGCGGCGGGTATCGTGGGCGCGGCGGTCCCCCGGAGGTCCACACCCGTGGACGCGGCGGGTACGGCGGCGGCGGATATCGCGGCGGTGGCGGCGGATACCGTGGCGGTGGCGGATACGGCCGCGGTGGATACGACGGCGGCGGAGGCCGCGGAGGCCGCGGAGGCCGCGGAGGCCGCGGTGGATACGACGGCGGCGGGCGCGGAGGATACCGCGGCGGCGACAGCGGCGGATATCGTGGCGGTGGCGGCGGATACCGGGGTCGTGGTGGCGGTGGTTACCGCGGCGGCGACGGTGACGGGTATCGGGGTCGTGGCGGTGGCGGTGGATACCGCGGTGGGCGCGGTGGACGCGGCGGATACGACGGTGGACGCGGCGGATACGACGGTGGACGTGGCGGACGCGGCGGATACGGTGGACGTGGCGGCGGGCGTGGCGGATACGGCGGGCGCGGCGGTGGGCGTGGCGGATTCAGCGGTGGACGTGGCGGCGGGCGTGGCGGACGTGGCGGCGGGGGCGGCGGCGCTCCGGGCGAGCCCGAACAGGACTGGGGAGCCGATCGCCGGCGACGCACTTCTGCGGATGGCAAGAAGCGCAAGAAGCTTCGCGAAGACGACTTCCGATCTCGGGCGGCCCCCAAGCGCGACCGTCGACAGAGCGGTCGAAATTGGCGCGACTACGACGCCGGAGACGACGGAGACGACTACGACGGAGACGACGGGGACGAAGGCGGCGAGTGATCGTCGCTGGCCGTCGGGACTCCGGCGGCCCCCGCGTCCCGCTTCGGGTCCACCCACTGCAACACTCGCTCGATGAGCGACGCGGGGCGGGTTTGGTTCAATCCAACATCCTGCCCTAGCCAGTCTTCACAGTAGATCGTGTACAGAGCAAGGAAGAACGCGACCACTACCGGCCCGATGAGTAGGCCGGGTACGTTCATCCACGCCAGTCCCCCGAATACCGCGAGGAAGATCAGCAGCGGATGAATCTGGGAGCTGCCTCTCAGAATCAATGGCTTGACGACATTGTCGACCGACCCGGTGACCAGAAGGTTCCACAAGGCAAGGCCCGCGGCCCAAGCCCATCCCTCCGTCGCTCCGACATAGATACAGACTGGTAGCCAGATCACCAGGGTACCAACCATCGGGACGAAGCTGAAAGCGGCCGTACAGATTCCCAGGAATACGCCGCGCTCGACCCCGACTGCGAAGTACCCGATACCCGCCACCACTCCCTGTAGAGCAGCGGTCAGCAGCGAGCCAACCACCATATTGTTGGCGAACTCGCGGAACACCCGAAACAGATGCTCCAGGTAGCTGTCCTCGATCGGGATGAGGTTCTTGAACACCGCGAGGACGGCGGGCCCCTCCATATAGAGGGTGACGACTGCGAACAGGAAGATCACCGCATCGATACCGGTGCTCACGAGCCGGTTGAGCAGGGCCGGGAGCGATCCCCCCGCCGTGTTCAGCAGCGCCACCAGGGCCTGCTGGAGGGGGCCGAGCACCGCATCGATGGGATCAAAGTCTTTGGGAAGATAGTCCGCATAAGTGGTGAGCAGGGCAGGCACATAGTCATGCCGTAGAGTCTGAACCGCCGCTTCCAGGTCGCCGCCCTGCACGTAGTCGCCGATCTGGTCGACCACTACGATAGCCTCGGTGATGAAGAGGTACATCAGGGTTCCGAGCGGACCGAAGACGATCAGAGCCAGCAGGGCCACGGTGATTCCAGCCGCCATCCCGCGGTGGCCTCGACTCCGCAACAGGACCCTCTCATAGATCGGCCAGGTCACCACCACCGTGGTGCTCGCGAACAAGAGCACGTAGACGAATGGCCAGAACAACACCCCGACCGAAAACGTGGCCAAGGCGAGGAACCCGAGGAACCATCGATCCCGGGTGGGCTTGGTCCACCTCTGGCTCATTCGTCTTTGTTGAGTTCAAGGGCTGCCACACCCGCCTGAATTCGCCCGATCAGGTCCCCATCCGCCGCCTTCGCTGCGACCTTGACCGCGTTTCGGATTGCCCGCGCTTCGCTGCGACCATGAGCCTTGATGATGACGTGGTCCATGCCCAACAGCGGTGCTCCGCCATAGGCTTTCCAGTCGGTCATCCGCCGGAGACGCTTGAGACCGCCGCCCAACATGGCCAGGCCCATCTTCCACTGGAGCTTTCGGCCGCTGGCCTGCTTCGCGACATCCCGAAACACCTCGCTTACGCCCTCGAGCATCTTCAGCACGACATTCCCGAGGAAGCCATCACACACGATCACATCCACGGTGCCTCGGGGGATGTCGAGGCCCTCGACATTGCCAACGAAGTTGAGCGGCCCCCCGATGAGGCGCTGGTGCGCAGCCTTGATGGCCGCGGTGCCCTTGTTCGGCTCGGTCCCATTGGAGAGCAACGCCACCCGGGGCGCTACGATCTCCGAGACGATGGATGAATAGGCGGCTCCCATCACCGCGAAGCCCACCAGATCGAGCTCTTCGGCGGATAATGTTGCGCCTACATCGAGCATCAGGGCGAATGGATCCTTCTTCGGTCCATGGCGCTTCTCGGTCGGGTAGACCGCCGCCAGAGCCGCGCGCCGAATTCCCTCCAGGCGCTCGAAGCGCTGGGCTGCGGCGAGGATCGTGCCCCCCGTATTTCCGGCTGAGACCAAGGCATCTGCGTCGCCATCTGCGACCAGCTGCGCGGCAACCAGGATGCTGCAGTTGGGCCGGCGCTCCAGCTCTCTGCGAGGATCCTTCGCCATATCCACACAACCCTCAGCATCTACGATTTCCAAGCGCGTGGGATCGTAGCTCACCGCTTGGAGCCGCTCGGACACCTTCGCCGCGTCCCCTACCAGCATCACGCGGATGTCGATGTCCTCCCGAGACAGTGCTGCTGCACCCTCGACCGTCGCGTCGAGCCCGTTGTCCCCGCCCAGTGCGTCCAATGCAATCGTCGTCAAGCCACCCTCCCGGCGGGGATGCTAGCAGGGTCGAGCCGCGGTAAGCAGTCCGGCAGGGAGAGTCCATGACCACGCCGAAGTCCGAGAACATCACCTGGCACAAGGCCAACCTCACCCACGACGAGCGGGAGCAGGCCATCGCACAGCGTGGATGCGTGGTGTGGTTCACGGGTTTCTCGGGATCGGGAAAGTCCACAGTCGCGCGCATGGTGGAGCAACAGCTGCTCGAGCGAGGCAAAGTTGCCTATGTATTGGACGGCGACAACCTCCGTATGGGGCTCAACAAGGATCTGGGTTTCGCACCCGAGGACCGCACCGAGAACATCCGTCGGGTGGGTACGGTGGCTCAGCTCTTCGCCGATGCCGGTGTGCTCACTCTCACCGCCTTCATCTCGCCGTACCGACGTGACCGCGCCGAGGCTCGCTCACACCTTCCCGAAGGCCGGTTCATCGAGTGCCACGTCAACACGCCCCTGGAGGTGTGCGAAGCCCGCGACCCCAAGGGCCTCTACAAGCGCGCCCGGGCCGGAGAGATCGGCGGCTTCACCGGAATCAGCGCCCCCTACGAGGCTCCTGAAACACCGGAAATCCGTCTCGAAACCGTTGGAAGAAGCGCCGAAGAGTCCGCCGCCGAGGTGGTTGGGTATCTACAGGCCAGGGGCTTCCTCGAAGCGAACCGGTAAGTTTTTGCGCCCGTAAGTTAGAAGCGTCCGCAGCAGGAGACGAAATGGCCCACGACCCCGCGCTCGAAGCCGAAGGCGAGATCGGCCGAATCAATGCGTTCTTCCCCATCCTGCCCAAGCTGGGCAACCGCTGGGCAGCATCACGCCCATGGGACGGGCTCACTGTGGGGCTCAACCTGCACCTCACGACGCTCACCGCCGCTTTGGTCAAGGAGCTGTTGCTAGGTGGGGGCCGGTTCGTCATCAGCGCCGCCAACCCCGGCACGACCGATCCCGGCGCAGTGGCCCTCATTCGTAACCTCGGCATCGAGGTCTATACCGGCGGCGACATGGAGAACCCGCACCTCCAGCTGCTCGAGCACAGGCCTCATATCCTCGCTGATGTGGGCTTCGATCTGATCGGGACCGCCGTAGATGAGCGCTCGGATCTGCTGCCGCGGATGAAGGCCGCCGTGGAGATCACCCGCTCCGGAATCCATCGCCTCCGGGCACTCTCCAACCCGCCGCCTCTTCCCGTCGTAAATATCAACGACGGCCGCCTCAAGGACGCCGTCGAGAACCGTCACGGGGTCGGAGAGGGTGTGTGGCAGGCGGTCTCCCTGCTCACCGGGATGCACCTCGCGGGCCGTCGTCTGGTCGTCATCGGCTATGGCGCTGTCGGCCGCGGCATCGCAGCCTACGCCAGGGCGGCCAATATGAGCGTCCAGGTCGTAGAGAACGACCCGGTCAACCGTCTCTTCGCTCACTATGATGGGTACCCTACCGCCGACCTCACGGTCGCTGCAGCCAACGCGGGCGTCATCGTCACTGCCACGGGTTCCCCCAATGCGCTCGACCTCGACGGAATGAAGGCCGCGCCGAGCGGTGTGGTCTTGCTCAACGCAGGACACGGTAGCGACGAGATCGATGTCACGACGCTCAAGGAAGCCGCCGAGAGGGTCGACCATGTGGCCGATCAGGTCGTCGCCTACCACCTCTCCGATGGGCAGCGCATCACACTGCTGGGGGATGGCAATCCACTCAACATCGTCACCAACTCAGGGTCTCCGGAGCCGGTTTTGCTCCACTTCGCTGTCCTTGGACTCACCCTCGAGTGGATCGCTCGCTTCGGCGGATTGGATGACGGGGAGCAAATCGTCCCCGCAGAGATCGAGACCCGCGCGGCCATCCTCGCGCTGGAGGCATTGCACCCCGGTGCCCGCTGACGAACAATACCTCGCACAACGCCTACTCACCGGGCTGACCGCCGTGCGTGAGGGTCGCTTCCGTGCGGCAATCGCTCCCCTGCGCGAGGTCGAGATCGGCCTCCGGGATCAAGCCGATCTGCGCGACGTCTACGCTCGCGCTGCCTGTCTGCTCGCCCAAGCCGAGCTGCAGACCGGAGACGCCACAGCGGCCCGAGCTGCCAACCACTCCGCTATGGCCGCGACCCGGGAGCTCGGGCATCTCGCGGGCCTGACCGAGATTCGAGCCCTCGACGAACGCATCGCCGCCCAGCTCGACCGCGAGCGGCGCCAAGCCCTCGCCCGATCGCGAAGCGCTCCGCTGGTCGCCCTCACGCTCGAAGAGGTCGAGGCCAAGCCAACCACTCCCATCGCCCGAGCCGACGCTCTGATCAAGCATGCCACAGCACTGCAGTCCCACGATCGACCCGCCGATGCCGCTCGAAGTGCAGAGAGAGCCGTCCACCACGCCGACGAGAGCGGAGCCGTTCGCGAGAGGGTGCTGGCCCGTATCGTGCTCGCAGAGGTCCATCGCGATCGCGCGTTCGAGGTGCTTCCCCAAGCCCTCCAAATCGCCGATCACGCCAATGAAACCACCCTCATCGGGCTGGTGGCTCGCGCATCCGAGCTTGCCGATGTACCGCTCCCGCGACAATACGGTCCTCTGATGCATGGAGAAAAGGCTTGAGGGTCGCAGCCATCGATGTCGGCACAAACTCCGTCCACCTCCTGGTTGCAGACGTGGGCTTGGATGGGAGCTGGACCATCATCGAAAAGGCCCGCAAGCAGGTCGAACTCGGAGCCAATGGTCTGACCAAGAACATGATCGCTCCGGGGGCCTACAAGCGCGGGCTGTCCGCGATGAAGGAGTTCAACGAGGCCGCCCTGTCCCTGGCCGTCGAGGATATCCACTGCGCCGCCACCTCTGCGGTGCGCGAGGCCGAAAACGGCAACGACTGGTGCCGCTCTGTCTCCGAGGCGACGGGCATCCATGTACGGGTCATCACCGGTCGCGAAGAGGCCCGGCTCATCTATCTTGGGGCCCGTGCCGATCTGGACTTCGGGCTCGGAAAGGTCCTGCTCATGGACCTCGGCGGGGGTTCCACCGAGTTCATCCTATGCGACAGCGAACAACCCCGTCACATCGAGAGCCTCCCCCTCGGGCACATCCGCCTGGCGGACCAATTCCACACAGCCGATCCCATCGCCAAGCCCGACTACGATGCGCTCAAGGCCCATATCAAGGAGGTCCTCAAGCCCCTCACGGGGAGCGTGAAGCGGCGCCAGGTCAACACCTTGGTGGGCACGTCGGGAACGCTCCGCTGCCTCGCACTCATGGCCACCCTCGCTCGTGGAGACGATCCCCCCGAGCACTCCCACGGGCTCGTGCTTCATATCGGGGAGATCGAGGCTCTGGTCAAGCAGCTGAAGCACACTACCTTCGCTGAAATTCTCGAGATTCCCGGAATCGACCCCCGCAGGCAGCGCACCATCCTCGCCGGAGCCGTGCTGGTCCGCCAGGTGATGCGGGCGTTCGACCAGGACCGGCTCATCACCTCCGAGCGATCGCTCAGAGATGGTCTGATCGCCGACTGGATCATCCGCAACCGCCCCGAGATCGAGCTGATGACCGCCCTGCCAGACCCGCGGGCACGCTCTATCCGACGCCTCATGGAGCGATACGGCGCCCACGACGGTCACGCGAAACACGTTCAACGGCTCTCACTTCAGCTATTCGATGCCCTCGCGCCAGCCCACCGAATGGGATTCGCGGAGCGGGAACTGCTCGGACACGCGGCCCTCGTCCACGACATCGGGCATCACATCTCCGGCAAGAACCACAACAAGCATGGCCAGTACCTCATCCGGAACACTCCCATGCACGGGTTTACTGCTCCCGAGGTCGATCTTCTCGGGAATTTGGTCCGCTACCATCGCGGCCGCAAGCCCAAGCCGCAGCACGCCGAGTTCGCGGCGCTCTCGGATCCGGATCGGCATCGCGTCCGCGTGCTCTCCGGCATCCTTCGACTGGCCGATGCCTTCGACCGCAGTCACGAGGGGACGATCGACTCGTTGACCGTCGAGCTGGGCGACGGCATCGTCCGTATTACCGCCCACGCAAAACACCCAGCACACCTGGAACGTTGGGCCGCCAACCGTCGGAGTGATCTACTCTCCAGCGCCATTCGCCAAGATATTCGGATCGGCATAGAGCTGACACCTGATCCTACGGGTGAACCGACCGCCGCGATCGGGTAGAGTGGAGCGCCCACGGGCCCCCCCACCCGGCGGAAGGAAACCCTCCATGGCTTTGATCGAGACCACCGACACCCCCGAAGACGTCGACCGCCTGCTCACCAAAGCACGCGATCAGCTCCAGGCGTTCGAGGATGCCGTCGACGGAAAGAGGCTGCTCGCACGCATCAAGCGCGCATCCCCAGCCCATCCGGTGCTCCTTGCACGGGCGATGTTCCTCTTCGCGGGCATCTTGTTCTTCTTGCTCACATTCGTCGTCATCGCCGTGGTGTTCGTCAACACCGACGTCGCGAAGTTCCTCGACGAGCTCGAGAACGGCATCGGAATCCCAGGCGGTATCCCGGTTGTGTGCATCCTTCTGTCGCTGTTCATGTTGTTCGCCAACCTCATGACCACGTTCGCCGCTCACAGCATCGGCCGCGAGTCCCCCATGCTCCCTTGGGAAGCCAAGGAACATCAGAAGCTGGTCAACGAGGTCACACGGCTCACCACACAGAAGGCCGTGATGGAACGGATTCGGGCCACACCGGGCGGCGCTCGTCCTCGGATCAGCACTCCGGTTCCCATGTCGATGCGGTCCAGCGGTCCCACCGGCGGCGGCGGCGGCTTCGGCGGCGGACGTGCCCCGTCCAGCCCTGGATTTGGTGGCGGCGGCGGCTTCGGGAATCGCCCAGGCGGTGAGAGCGAGCCCCCTTCCTACCTCTCCGGCGGCGGCGGCGGCGGCGGCTTCGGAAGCCGGCCGGGCGCAGAGAGCGCCCCACCATCCTACCTCTCCGCTCCTTCTGGTGGTGGCTTCGGCGGACGACCCAACCCCGGTAGTGGGTTCGGCGGTAGCAGCGGAAATGCCGGTGGCGGTTTCGGTGCTGGACGGGCGCCCAGCTCCGGTGGATTCGGAAGCCGTCCCAGCTCCAACAACGGCTTCGGCGAGGCCTACTCGGCACCAGACGCCTTCGGCGGTGACGCGCCCAGCAGCACGAGCGGTCTCCTCGATCGGGCTCGCGGTAGCAGCGAGATGGGCGACCCAGGCCCAGACTTCGGAGGCACTGGCGGTGGGTTCGGTAGCGGCTCAGGCTTCGGCGCCCCCTCCCAGGACCATCCTACTCTTGGGCAATCTCTCGGATCGAGCACTCGCGGTGGCACGCCACTGGGCGCCAAACCACGTGGAGGTGGGGGTATCGGCAAGCCCCGTCTCGCAGCCCCCATGAGCTTCCCCGGTACCCCAGAGCCATCTGGGGAGCGCTACGATCACTCCAGGGCGCAGATCGAGCCGCTCTCCTATTCGGATCCCGACGACGCGCCGCCTCGGGTTGGCATCCAGATGGCCGTGAAACACCCCGTGGCCGCGGCCGAACCCGCACTCGATGTCGGCGACATCGTCGAGAGCTTTGCTCCCGGCGCACTCATCGACGAAGAACCCACCCAGAAGGATGGTCCACGCGAAAAGGGCCTCCCTCACTGGGGCCGCATCGACGAGATGTGGCTCGAAGAGGCCATCGAGAAGGCCGAGAATATGGTGATGGGCTTTCCAGAGCAGGCCCGCCTCGAGTTCTCCAAAGAAGCCGACCTCCCGTTCACGCTGGTCATCGAGCGCGCGACCCCAGCAATGGCAGTACGAGCGATGGTCTCCTACGTCGAGTTCCTGGCCAGCATCTACACTCCCAAGCTCGCCCGCATCGAGCTGGTGAAGGTGGCGCATCTCGACCGCAGCTTCCATCGCAACGTGGATGCCGCGCTTCAGCCCTATTTTGCCGGCAAGGTGCGCGTCGAGAACAATCCCGGACGGGTCGATATCGTCTTCTCTGACCCCGATCCGGGATGGGAAGCCTACCCCTCCCTCCCCATCCGCGACTGAACACAGATGGCAGTCTCTCGCGCAGCAATCGTCGACCAGAACTTTATCGCCCACGTCCAGTCCCGTCGTCCCGCCCCACGGCGAGACGATTTGGACAGCCCTGTCGAGCCAGGCACTCAGCTCACTGCCCGAACCGCTCTGCGCCTCTTCGAAGCACAGATCGAGTCCAGACATCTGGACCTTCTGGCGCGGGATCTCAAGACTCGTGGTCTCGGCTACTACACCATCGGCGGCTCCGGACACGAGGGCAACGCCGCGGTTGGAGGGCTTCTCCAAGACGGAGATATGTCCTTCCTCCACTACCGATCGGGCGCCTACTTCTGCGCGCGCGCGGCGAATACTCCCGGTATCGCAGGGCCTTTCGACGTACTTCGGGGCATGCTCGCCGCCGCCGACGAACCCATCGCTGGGGGACGCCACAAGGTCTTCGGGAGCGTCGAGCTCGACATCCCGCCGCAGACGAGCACCATTGCCTCACATCTCCCAAAAGCGCTCGGTTATGCCGTCGCCCTCGACCGGCGCGCCCGCCGTGAAGGCCGCTCGGAGTCCAAGATCTCCGTGTGTACCTTCGGGGACGCCAGCTCCAATCACGCCACCGCTACCTCGGCATTCAACGCCGCGGGTTGGGCCTCCTTCCAGCGTGTACCCGCTCCGGTATTGTTCGTCTGTGAAGACAACGGGTTTGGCATCTCTGTGCGCACGCCCGACGGCTGGATCGCCAGCAACTTCAACTCCAGGGCCGGCCTGGAGTACTTCTATGGGGACGGCCTCTGGCTGCCTTCTGCTCACGACGCCGCGCTCGAAGCCATCGACTATGTCCGCACCCGACGACGCCCTGCATTCCTGCACCTGCGCACGGTGCGGATGCTCGGCCACGCGGGCTCCGATGTAGAGCAACTCTACCGGACTCAGGCCGAGATCGAAGCCGCAGAGGCTGCCGACCCACTGCTCCGCACCGCGTCACTGCTGGTGGACAATGGGTGGATGACTCCATCCGATGTGCTCGCCCTGTATGAGGCGACCCGCACCCGACTCACCGCTCAGGCTCTCGAAGCCACTCGCCGCCCCACGCTCCAGACCGCCACCCAGGTCATGGAGCCCCTGTTCACCGAGCGTGCCGAGGCCCGGCTACCCGTCGCTTCCACTGCGGAGCGAGACCGGGTCTTTCCGCGGGGACTGCCCGAAGCCTCCGACCGGCCTCGGCACCTGGCCGTCCAGCTCAACCGCGCTCTCACAGATATCCTCGCTGCCGAGCCACTCGCGCTGGTGTTCGGCGAGGATGTGGCCCGCAAGGGCGGCGTCTACCACGTCACGGCAGACCTCACGAAGCACTTCGGGGTGGGCCGGGTGTTCAACACGCTGTTGGACGAGACCACCATCCTGGGGCTCGCCATGGGGGCCGGCCACGCGGGCATGTTGCCCATGCCCGAGATCCAGTACCTCGCCTATCTGATGAACGCGATCGACCAACTCCGCGGCGAAGCCGGGTCCATGCAGTTCTTCAGCAACAGCCAGTACGCCAATCCGATGGTGATCCGCATCGCTGGGCTCGCCTACCAGAAGGGCTTTGGCGGCCACTTCCACAACGACAACGGTATCGCTGCGCTCCGCGAGATCCCCGGCCTGCTCATCGGCTGCCCCTCCCGGGGGGACGACGCCGCCCGCATGCTTCGCACACTCACCGCTCAGGCCCGCAGCTGCGGCCGAGTGGCCGTGATGATCGAACCCATCGCCCTGTATATGATGAAGGATCTCCACGAAGCCGGAGATGCCGCCTGGCTCACACCCTATCCCGCTCCAGACTCCCACCTGCCCCTCCACGAAGTCCGGGCATATGGGGACGGAACGTCGGCCACCATCCTCACCTATGGCAACGGTCTGTGGATGTCCCTGCGAGTTGCAAAGCGCCTACGCGCCCAGCAGATCGACTGCCGAGTGGTCGACATACGCTGGCTCAATCCGCTCCCAATCGACAGCCTGCTGGCTCACGCCCAGGCATCGGGCAAGGTCCTGATCGTCGACGAGTGCCGGCGCTCCAGCGGCATCGCCGAGGCGCTGGTCTCAGATCTGGTCGATCGCGATCCAACGCTCCGCTTCGAGCGTGTCACCGGGCTCGATTCCTACATCCCGCTCGGCGACGCCGCCAATCGTGTGCTGGTCCAGGAAGAAGACATCGAAGCGGGCATGCTCGCCCTGCTGGAGCGTACATGAGACGCGCATTGATCGTCTGCCCGGGCCGAGGCAGCTACGACCGGTCCAGCCTCGGATCTCTCCAAGACCGAAGCCCTGCGGCCGCACAGATCCTCCAGCGCTGCGATGCCTATCGTTCGTCCATGGGCCGAAAGACGATCACCGAGCTGGACACCGCTGAGAGCTATCGAAGCACACTCCACGTCGCCGGAGAGAACGCCAGCTTGCTCACTTTCGCGGCGGGACTGGCCGACCTCGCCGAGCTCGACACCGATCGGTACGAAGTCGTCGGAGTCACGGGCAACAGCATGGGCTTCTACACCGCACTCGCGGCCAGCGGAGCCCTCACCCTCGATCAGGCCATCGAGCTCGTCGAGACCATGGGCGCCTACCAAGCCGGCAATGTGATTGGGGGCCAGATCCTCTACCCCATGACCAATTCGAACTGGCAAACCGACGCCACCCGCCGGGCCGTCGTCGAGGGTGCTCTACAGGCCGTGCGAGACCAGGGCCACACTGCAGAGTGGTCCATCGAGCTCGGGGGTTTTGCGGTGCTCGGCGCCGACAAGCCCGGCGTCAAGGCGCTCATGGCCAGTCTCCCTCCGGACTCTCGGGGCTCCCGGACCTTCCCGATCCAGCTCCCACTGCACTCCGCCTTCCACACACCACTGATGGGGCCCACCTCCAAACAGGCCTTCATCGACCTCGCCGGCCTCGACTTCAGCGCACCCTCCACTCCCCTGGTAGATGGCCGCGGTTACGTGTTCCGGCCACGCTGGGCCGATCCTGCCGCGCTCCGCGACTACACCCTGGGCCACCAGGTCGTCGAGACGTTCGACTTCACCAAGGCCGTCCACACCGCGCTCCAGCACACCGCACCCGACCTTGTCATCGCGCTCGGGCCCGGCAACGCTCTGGGCGGCCCCCTCGCCCGTATCCTTGTAGAAGCCGGCTGGCGGGGCATCGTCGACCGCCCAGGCTTTGATGCCATCCAGGCTTCCGAGGAGCCGATGCTGCTGTCCTTCGGAGTCAGCAAGCAACGTCAGCAGCTCGTCCCATGACCCCCGCGCTCCTCGAGGCGCTCGCCCTGAAGTCCGTCGACCGGTCCGGGTGGGTGCGCAAGAATATCGACCGTCCGGAGTCGGTAGCCGCTCATAGCTGGGGCGTCGCGCTCCTCGTCTTGCTCCTGCTCCCCAAAGAGCTCGATCGCGAGCGAGCCCTCACCTATGCGGTGCTACACGACCTCGCCGAGGCGTGGACCGGTGACTTCACCCCTCATGACGAAATCAGCGACAAGCACGCCTTGGAGGACGCCGCAATGGCCGCGTTCTGCTCCCGAATCGGGCGTGCAGATCTCCTGGATATGTGGCGAGCCTATGAAGCGCAGACAGACCCCGAGTCCCGCTTCGTCAAACAGCTCGATCGGCTGGACATGGGACTCCAGGCACAGATCTACAGCTACAGCGGACTCGATCTCTCAGAGTTCAGGGAGAGCGCACTCGCCGCCATCGACTCGATAGCGCTGCGAGAGCTGCTGGACTGAACTCAGCTCTTTCGTTTGGCCCAGCGGACCCGGAACGCCAACAATCCCTGACCCTGCTCGGCGGTGCCGTTCCAGCCTGGGGAGCCCCGGAGGAGCTCGCAAGCGTGAGCGGCGTCGTCGGCCTCCGGCACCACATTGGCGTAGCCTTCGGTCTCGAGCAGGGTGTCGAGGTCGGTGTAGCGCTTCACCATGCCGATGGTGATGGAGCCCAGATCGTCGAACTCGATCCGATCGCCCGACGAGAGCATCGAGAGCTCAAGCGAGAACGGCATGACGTACACCGTCTTTACGCCGCCTTCCATGTGGGCGAAGGCTAGGGGGTGTGTCGTCAGCTCGAACGTGGCCATCCAATCTCCTCTCGGGCCGGTGTAACACCGGTCAGCCCGGCGGCCACCCGAGCTGGCGCCCACCCAGCACATGCAGGTGCAGATGGCTGACGCTCTGGCCCCCATCTGCCCCGTTGTTCGTCACCACCCGGTAACCGGACTCGGCGATACCTTCCTGACGCGCAACTTCCGCCGCGACCCACATCAGGTGACCCAACAGGGCCGCGTCATCACTCTCGGCGGTCCCGACCCCCACGATCGGCTTCTTGGGGATCACCAGGATGTGGACCGGGGCCACCGGATTGACATCGCGAAATGCGAGCGCTCTGTCGTCCTCGTATACGATGTCTGCCGGGATCTCCCGGTCGATGATTCGCGCAAAGATGGTCATCCTTCCTCCGGACACCGGTCGTATCGCCTACCGCCTCCATGTCACAGCCCGCCCCCCCCACAACGCCGCCCTGGACGCCTGCCCTGATCGGCGTAGTCGCAGCCCTATCTATGCTCGGAGTGCTCATCAATCCGGGGCTCTTCATGGTGGATGACGCCTGGTTTTACCTGCAGATCGGCCGGAATATCGGGCTGGGAGAAGGCTCGACCTTCGATGGAATCGCGTGGACCAATGGCTACCATCCCCTGTGGATGGCCATGGTCAGTGCCATCGCGCTGATCAGCGGCGGCCACAAGACCCTCATGCTCTACGCCACCCTCGCCCTGCAGATCGGCATGGCGGGCATGCTCCTCTGGCAGGTCCACCGCGTCGCACGCCGCGGGAACTTCGCCTACCCCGCATTCGTGATGACCGCCGTCGTGCTCACCCAGCTCACCGACAAGGGCTGGGGCTCGGAGGGCATGCTTACAAGCGCACTGCACGTCGCCGTGCTCTGGTCGTGGTCACGGGCCACGCGTCCAGGGCTCACGGGGGTCCTGCTCGGGCTCCTCTTCCTGGCGCGCCTCGATACCGTGTTCTTCATCTTTGCGGTCGGTTTGTTCACTCTGCCCGACTTCAAGCGAGCCCTGATCCTCGCCACAACCACGACCCTCACCGCATCGCCCTGGCTGGTTTGGACCTATATGCGCACGGGTCACCTCGTCCCGGTGAGCGGCGCGATCAAGTCGGTGTTTCCGGTTCCCGACCTCTCCAATCCCTACGGCAAGCTCGGGGCCATCGGGGTGTTGACCGCTATCGGGTCGGCTGTGGCGCTACTCGTCGCGCTGCGCACCGCCTCACCGCAGAAACGTCGCTTGCTGGGCGCGCTGGGGCTGGGCGCCACGCTCCACGCACTCTACGTCACGCTATTCACCGCGCCGGACTGGTCCACCTTTGTTCCGTACTACTGGGTCACAGGGACCCTGGCATCGGGCCTGGTCCTCGGCGAGCTCCTGGCCCTGTACTTCAAGCTCCTGCCCAGCCTCTCCTCGTCCATGCGGTCCAAGCTCGCGGCCGTGGTCATCGCAGGGCTCGCCTTGGCAGGAGGCCTGCGCACAGCCCGAAGCCTGGCCATCGCCATACCCGACTCCACCGTCGAGCTCGCCATCTGGCTCGGGCAGACCCACCCGGATGCCGTAGTCCTCACGCTCGACGCGCCCGGGCGCCTGGCCTGGTTCTCCGGGCTGTCTGTCGTGGCCGCCGATGGTCTCACGCAGGACTACGACTTCGCCGAAACCATCG
>Ga0316209_1000589_pt1 | contig 57220 bp, 49 predicted proteins | sample 6monopyrite_MG_FD_204945 | JGI IMG/M metagenome (GOLD analysis project Ga0316209, IMG submission 204945) | Microbial mat bacterial communities from mineral coupon in-situ incubated in ocean water Damariscotta River, Maine, United States -... | ecosystem: Environmental > Aquatic > Marine >... | reverse complement strand
ATGGCTAATAAAATCACTCATTGTTCAGAATCTCCTAGTAAGTTAGAAGATCTGATCAATAAGTTACCATTTAGTTCAATTTATAATGATCTTGCCCTGGCTTTTTTATAAAATAACTAGAAATATCATATAGATAGAACAAAACGTCATTAACTTCTAGACGCCGTCTTGATAATCCTCAAAATGCTTCATTGCAACAATTTATCACCAAATATGCCCCCGAAGCCTCGATTAACAGTCTGTTGCAGCAAATTATTTTTTGTAACAAGAGGTTGACCTTTCCAATTAATAACGGTTAATATCGGCACTGGCAGATCAGGCCTTATGGCCAATAAAGGCGATTGTTAGACTTTTCGAACATAACGAAAAGCTAATTGATCGTTAAATAACAACCTCCATGACAACCAGGGAGAATTAAAATTGAGTAACTTAGACGAACGTAATCCGGTAGCTAAGGCTATCAGAAACGCATTACTCGCGGGTGCAGCAATGTCAATTGCTACTGCTCCAACAGTATTTGCAGAAGAAACAGAGGAAGGTGCTGACGAAAATAAAGTCGTTATCACTGGTTCTCGAATCAAGCGTCAAGATGTCGAAACAGCTGCACCGGTTCAATTGATCACTCGTGAGCAAATTGAACAAACAGGTCTTACTTCTATAGGTGACATCCTACAGAACATTCCTGCTGCTGGTTCTGCAATCAACACTGTTTTCAACAACGGTGGTGACGGATCAACAACTATTGACTTACGTAACTTAGGTTCTAACCGTTTGTTAGTACTAGTTAACGGACGTCGTTGGAGCGCAGGTATAGGCGGAAGTGTTGATTTAAACAACATCCCAGTCGCTATTATCGAACGCGTTGAAGTTCTTAAAGATGGCGCATCAGCAATCTACGGTTCTGACGCAATTACTGGTGTTGTAAACATCGTAACTCGTACAGACGTTCAGGGAATGCAAGCTGAAGTTTATACTGGCGGAAACGCTGAAGGCGATGGCGAAACTGAACACTATAACTTTGGCGTTGGTATGACCGGCGAAAAAGGTTCTGCTTATGTTAATGTAAGTTACACTCAGCAAAAAGCAATTATGGCTGGCGATCGTCCTATTTCTGCTGTTCCCGTTTTCGGTGCGCCGACTAACTACGGTGGTTCAGCTGGTACACCTCTTGGACGCTTTCTATATTATGATCCAGGATACAGTAACTTCTTTAACCAAACGTTATCTGGCGTGAATGGATCTTTGTCTCAGTGGCAAGAACCAGGAAGTCGTTATAACTTCGCACCAGAAAACTTCTTACAAACGCCTCAAGAACGTACTAACTTGTACGCTCAAGTTAGCTATGAGTTGTCTGATAACTTAAATTTCCGTTCTGAAGTTTTTTACGGAAATCGTAAATCTGATCAACTACTTGCACCTACTCCGTTATTTGTTGGCGTATTTTTCAGTGGTTTAGCTGGACAAACTGTGATTGGCGCTAACAACCCGTTTAACCCATTAGGTTATGCTCTAGACTCGTCTTGTTCTAGTGGTGGTACTGCTGGTTGTTTATTACTTCTAGGTCGTCGTCAAATTGAAGCGGGTCATCGTGACTTTATTCAAGATGTTGATCAATGGCAGTGGAGTGCCGGTCTAAACGGTTCTTTCGAAGCTGGTGATCAATATTTCGAATGGGATTTCAACTATACCCATGCGACTATTGGCGAAAATGTTCGATCTGAAGGCTTATTAAATATGCAACGTGTTAATTTAGCACTTTCTGACGCATGTTTAACAACATCTGGTTGTGTACCTCTTAACTTGTTTGGCGGTTCAAACGGTGTTGTTGGTGATTTAGCTGGCGGAACAATTACTCAAGCTATGCTTGACTACATTTTGTTCACTGCCCAATCTTCAAACGGTTCAACTACCGATGATTTCACTTTAAATATTACGGGTGAATTATTCGAAATGGGCGGCGGAGCATTTGCATTTGCAGCCGGTGTTGCTAAGCGTATTGAATCTGGTTTTGATCAGCCTGATGCATTGATTGCTGCTGGTATTTCTTCAGGTAACGCTCGTTTACCAACTGCTGGTGAATATTCAGTTGACGAAGCATACGTAGAATTTAGTCTTCCAATTATCGAAGATTTAGAGTTAAGCATCGCAACTCGTTATTCTGACTACAGTAACTTTGGTGATACAACTAACTCAAAGGTTGGTATTAAATACGACGTAACTGATGATTTAGCAATTCGTGGAACATGGTCTGAAGCATTCCGTGCACCAAACGTTGCTGAATTGTTTGCTGGACGAGGCGATAGCTTCCCAACATTGAATGATCCATGTGACTCGTATGCAAATAGCAGTAACTCTGCGCTAATTGCTAACTGTCAAGCGGATGGCGTTCCTGCAAACTATACTCAACCTAATCCTCAGATTCGTATCACTGTTGGTGGTAATCCGAATTTAGGCCCAGAAGAGTCAGAATCAACTACTTTTGGTGTTGTTTATTCACCAAGCTTTGTTGACAATCTTTCTATGACGGTTGATTGGTACAGAATTGAAATCTCAAATGCAGTAAGTTCTGTTGGAGCTCAAACAATTTTGAACTCATGTTACTTAACATCAGATCGTACGCTTTGTGAAAACCTTTCTCGTTCTTCTCAAGGTAGTGTTGCTGACTTGTTTAACGGACGTGTAAATGTTGATGACTTGTTCTCTGAAGGTGTCGACATGAACGTTAACTATAAGTTAGATACTAGTGCAGGGCAATTTGCCTTCAACTGGGATTCTTCTTATGTTGCAGAAAACGGACAAGTTGTTACTGATGCAAATGGTAACTCAATTGACCAAAACTTTGCAGGACAAGCGGGAGATCGTATCGTTCTTCCACGCTGGCGTTCAAACTTCCAATCAATTTGGAGTGAGGGCGATATGCAGGTTTCTTGGTTAGTGCGTTTTATAAACCACACTGTTGAAGATTGTCCTTTCGACGCTTCACAAGGTGAGCCAGAAAATCTATGTAATGTTCCAGTTCTTGACGCAAATGGTGTCTTAGCTGGTGCGGGTTCTTCTAATACTTTATCTAGTGCAACGTATCACGATGTACAGTTTCAGTATAACTTAGCAGATTATAATTCTACTGTTCAAGTAGGTATTAATAATATCGGTGATAAGCAACCTGCTACATCATTCACTACCTTTGCTAATAGCTTTGACCCTACCATGTATGACGTCCCTGGACGTGTTTGGTATGTTCGCTTGAAGCATGACTTTTAAGATAGTTAATTAAAAGAATAAAAAAGGGCGACTTAGGTCGCTCTTTTTTTTTGCCTGACGAATAGTACTTTTTATTAACTTGTTCCACTCTATTAGAAGAATCTTTACGGTTTAAGCCCTAAACGCTGTTTTTTGGGATAAAATGCAGACTAAGACAAATAGGTAAAAATATTGATATAGGTTTAAATCATGGCAAAAATAACTCAGAACTTCTCCGTCCCTATGGGCTTAGCAAAAGTCGAAAATCCACAACAGCTAAACTCTGAGCTTAGAAACTATTTCCATTTTTTGGTTGATTCCAAGAAAAATCGAAATGATCTGCCAACCCAGCCAGAAAGAATGGACTTGTATGAGAGTAAATTCGATTTATTTGAACATAAAGACAGGGCTGTACAGTCTATTAAAACGCTAATGCACAATGAGTTAAAGGATATCATTATGCAGGTGAATGGCTATCCTGAATCAATTCGCTCTACTTTAAATATAAAGCAGCATGCTTGGTTCCATATCACGCTTAAAAACGGCTATTTTACTAACCACAATCATCCAATGGCTTCGTGGTCAGGTATATATTGTGTTTCTGGCGGTGGGCGACCTCAAAATTTTCCAGAAAGTGCTGTGACTCGTTTTTTTCACCCTAATCCCAATTCAAACTATTACATGGATGCGGGAAACGCTAGTATTCAAGGGGTTTTTTCGAGTGGTTCGGTGAATTTTCAGCTTGAGGCTGGCGATATGGCGTTTTTCCCGTCCTATTTAATGCACGAAGTTTCACCGCACAAAGGCGATTCAGAAAGGATTACAATTGCAGTCAATTTTTGGATAGACTCGGATCAAATCAAAGTAAGAATATAGTTTGCGACTTATTTAAATTTTATTTTATGGGTTCTAATTTCAATGCGAGAGTAAATCTCGAATGTAAGCAATTTCTCGATGGGGGGCGCCCAGAATGCTTCAATTGAGAGTCAAAAATAACTAAACGACCGGGTTTTGGTACACAGGCGTAGGCAATTTCATCGTTCTTGTCGTAAAACATAGTTTCACCAGCCCAATCAATATTCCATTGAGGAACGGTATACCACAAACAAGTTAATTCTTCGGATTTCGCGTCAACGTGCGAAAACATTGCATCACCATGACCGCCATAATTCACATAAGCTCTATAAACCCGCCATTTTTTATCGGGTGAGTGCTGTTTTACGGCGTCGAAGGTGGCTGGCCAGAAAGCTTCGTTTACTAAATTTTTTATATCAAGTTCATGTGCCCAATGGGTATAGGCGGCGGTATCAGGCCTGCCAATTTCCGTTTTTTTAAACGGGGCGTTATAAAACCGTCTTGCAAACTCATCTAACTGTTTTTCCGTTAGATTATTATCAAAAACAAGGACTTTTCTTTTGTCGATTAATAATTCTTTAGTCGCTTTTATCATCTAAAATACCAATTTGAAACCAGGAGCTTGGGGCAGCACATCAAAAGCTATAACTATGCGTTTGACGTCCGATTTGATGGGGTGAACGAAATGATTATAAAAAGGAGGAAATAGTACCAGCTTTCCTTCTACCGGTTTAACCCTTCGAGAGTTGGAAAAACCGTGATTGACTGAAATTGGCATTGGATTAATAAATTCAATATGACCTTCTGCACCATCTTTAAATTCAGGGGTCTTTACATAATAGCAGCCACTTATCAAATTCTTATGAGTTGGATGCATATGAGGGCGTTGCCAATTTCCTTTTTCTAGAATATTGGCCCATCCTACAAGGTGGGGATTAATTTTGTCTGCTTCGTCTTTAAAAACATACTCAAGGTAGTTTCTAACAGCAGGCAATATCATTTGGTTCTTTAGCTTCGTATTACACTGCGCTTTCAACTCAAAAAGGTTCATACTCAATGCGGTCTGGAAACCACCAGAAGTGGTTATTTGATTGCTTAGGACGGCATTCCTGTCAGTATTTCTATCTTTGGATTCAATTTCTTCTATTAGCGAAATTAGTTCATGGTTAATTTCCGTGACAGATTGATATTGTCTATCCATGACGGAGACTGCAAAATGGTTTTCTATATTGGTTTCAAAACTAATATCTGACATGGTGATATGGACCTGTATGTTTTCATAGTGGCCTAAGACAAATAGCTATTCTATTGCGGCGAAAGAGAATATACCACCTATAGAGTGAGTATTGTAGAGACAATCTCGAATTATGTTGACTGAAATCAAATAGCCCCAATTAAGAAAAATCCTTGTATTTTTATTGAATTTTACAATTTAGTAAATTTTTCACATTGATTATGCGTGGGAAGCTGTTAGCATCGTGGCTGAATTCAACATATTAAACATTTAATCTAAAACAACAGGGTATTAAGGCATGAAAATAAAATTAGTATTAGCTAGCAGCATCATTTTAGCACTGAGTGCTTGTGCTTCAACTTCACCTACTGACTCGACAAAAGTCGCTGAAAAAGTGTCTGCTCGGTCGGATATGCGTTGCACTGCAAAAGCAAAAATTGGCTCACATATCTCTAAAAAGCGATGCGTTAGTCAGAAACAATACGATCAGGACAAAAAAAATAGTCAAGAACAAGTCCAACGTATTCAAAATGGCCCTCGTGTAACACCTAAAAATTCCGAGTTTTAATTTTTTAGAAGATTATAAAAAGGCGGCATAGCCGCCTTTTTTTATTGCAGGATTATTCAATTCCTTTATCATAGCTGTACGTTCAATACTTGCAAGCTCGCTTCAAAATATGCCACACCCTAATATCGTGCAAAACGAAAGCATTGAAGCCGTTAAGTCTTTAATAGACGGTGGAGAATATTCAGCCGCTGAAAATATGGCATTAACAGAGTTGCTTTCTCATCCAAATGATCTTTCGATTCTAAGGCTCTTAGCAAAATGTTATAAAGTTCAGCAGAAAAATAGCGACTATCTCGAAATCTTGAAGCGAATTTCCGAAAATAGTAGCGATGTTTTAGATCGTGAAATCTTTATAGACGCACTGCTCGGACAAAAGCAAATTGAGCAGGCCTTTCAGAGTAAGCAGGCTTACATGTCTGACTTAAACTACAAAAGAGCTCTAAGAGCTTTATTATCTAATGCAAACCCATTAGCTCAGCGTTCTCATCAGTTCTATTTTGCGACCTCTTTAAGTTATTTGAAGGAGGCTTTAAGAAAATTGGCAAATGAAATAATTACCGTACAAGAACATTTGAATCGTGCGATGTTTTTTATCGAACATCTTTTCGACCTAAGCGTCTTCCAACAACAGGTCAAGAATCCATTACATAGACCTAGTTTTATCGCTTATTCAGGTGTTAAAGAAGCACCTTTTATCGACGCGCAAGCAATTATTGAAAACGGACAATTTCAGAACATTCATGCCACTATCAAACAATCTGTATTGGAACTGTTAAGAAATAATTCACCTCAACCTTATGTTAAAGGAGGACTTTCCGCTCCAAAAGGACTAGAGCATTTGAGTGCGAATTCAGACTGGAGTAGTTTATCTATCCACGAAGCAGGTAGGACTTTGGTAGAAGAAGCGAAACCCTTAGTTAAAATACTTTACGAGAATTTTGATTTGGCAGACTGTCCACCAATGGCACCAGAAATAATGATTTCTATTTTACAGCCGGGCACGCATATCACCCCTCATTATGGCATCAGCAATATTAAACAAACATTGCATATACCAATAGTCCTGCCTAAAGGTGACATCGGTATCAAAGTCGGAGGTATTCAGCAAACGTGGCCGGAAAATTCTCCCTTGATATTTGATGATTCTTTTTTACATGAAGCTTGGAATCGAAGTGAAGAGGTTCGTATTGTTCTGATTCTTGATATATGGCATCCAAGTTTATCAGCTGAAGAAAAAACTTTTCTCAACCAGGGCTTCCCAATGATTTCTAATTGGCGAAAAAACGTGGAACTATAATGCAATTAATTAACCCTAATATCGATTTAAGCCCTTATCAAAGTCAATTAAAAGAGCATTCGAGAATAGTCATCAATAACTTTTTAGTCAGTGATATCGCGGAACAACTTAGAGATTGTCTATTAAATAATACACCTTGGGATCTCGCCTATTTTGATGATGGTCATGGGGTAAAATTGACCAACTCTGAAAGATACAATATCGGCGATCACGATTTAAACCGCAAAATTGAGCAAATAAAAAACTGTTCACCTAACGAATATCAGTTTTTATACGATAGTTATATGATTGTAACAGCTTATCTAGAAGGTCGAAATAAAGGCCATTTGTTACATCAATTTTTAGAAGCGATTAACGACCAACCATTCCTCTTGGCTATGAAGAATTTAACACAAGAGACTGGTCTTTTAAAAATAGATGCCCAGGCGACACGATATGCCAAAGGACATTTTTTAAAAGAACATATTGATGCTGATTCAATTGAGGGTCGCCGATTTGCGTACGTACTAAGTCTGACCAAAAATTGGTTGCCCGATTGGGGAGGGTTGTTGCATTTTAACAACAATAATCAAGTTATTGAGACCATAACACCGCAATTCAATACGTTATCTGTTTTTGAAGTACCTCAAGAGCATTTTGTTTCTAGCGTTACCGGATACGCTGGTGAACAACGAATTAGTATAACCGGTTGGATGTATAATAAATAATATGAGATATCAAGAAACAAATTTATCCGTTATCAATTCGGTTAACTTAGGAAATACTGGGCGATATTTAGAAGCTAGAAACGCTTTACTGGACCTTTCTAAGTTGCATCCCAAAAATAACTATATTATGGTCAATATTGCAAGCTTGTGTTTTGTCATGCAAGACTTGGATCATGTTGAAATTAATCTCGATCAATTTATGCGGAATGACGAAAAAACATACCCAGAATTTTATCAAATTGCCAGCGACCTTTATATCCGTTCAGCGTGTTTTAGTAAAGCGATTCAATGCATGCAGCGAGTGACCAATTATTTTCCTGACGATGAAAGTAGTTGGGGAATGTTTGCGCAAACCGCATTCGAGTCTAGAGATCCGGAGAATGCTATTTATGCAGTAAAAAAGCTCTTAGCGATTAATCCAGCCAACTACGAAGCGAAAGTTCTTTACGCTAATTTGCTGTCAAGCAAAGGTGACTTCGAACATTCTGAGTCGATATTAATGGAAGTATTCAAAGTTGCGCCGTGGCACTCGGTGGCTTGTAGTGTTTTATCTAAATGTAGAAAATTCTCAGACGACGGAACGCAAGCTTTAGCGTTATTTGACAAAGCACTGAAAACGGATAACCCTAACGAAACAGATGATATTGACGCAGAAGCACGAATTTACTACGCAAAAGCTAAAATATTTAATGACCAACAAAACTACGACCAAGCATGGGTTGAAGCGTCTAGAGCAAACGCAATTAGAGCAAAAAACACACCTTTTGATCAGGCCGAATATTCTCGCTTTATTGATCAAATAATTAGTCAATTTTCAAATATTGATTATGCGGCAAATTCGAGTAATAGCGAAAAACAACCTATACTAATTGTTGGAATGCCAAGAAGTGGTACAACGTTGACCGAGCAAATTCTTTCTTTAGACGATAGTATCTATCCAGGTGGAGAAAAAAGAGGACTTGATTATGCGTTGCTAATGGCCTTTAAGGGAAACGATTATTTGCAGGGGATTGGTTCCGCAAATAGAGAGCAGACCATCGAATTGGCAACAAGATATTACAGATATTTTTCGGCCTTTAGTAATTACAAAGGCGATAGAATCGTGAATAAAGTACCTGCAAATTATTTACATCTTGGAATTTTTAAATTGATGTTCCCTAAAATAAAAATAATCAACATGCAAAGAAATCCTCTCGACGTTTCAGTATCAATATTTTTCGAACATTTTAGTGAAATGCTGAATTATACCAATGACATGTCCGATATAATTCTTGTATACAAAGAGTACCGGAAAATAATGGACTTTTGGAAAACTCAGTTTGCTGATGATATATTGGATATTAATTATCAAGACTTGACTGAAAATTACGAAGAAAACAAGCAGAAGATAATCGACTTTTGTGGGCTAAAAATCGATCTCGATAGTCAACACGAAAACGCTAAAAACTTAGTTGAAACACCGAGTGTATGGCAGGTTAGACAAGGCATTTACAAATCGTCAGTTGAACGTTGGAAACGCTACGAAAAGCAGTTGAAAGAATTTACTTATATTTTGGATCAAACATAAAAAAGGAGGCGTTAGCCTCCTTTTTCTTAATGCCTTATTCTACTGCCCTATGTGCTTGTCAAAAAAGATTGCGAGTTTATTGAACAACTCGTAGTTATTCTTTTCCAAGTAAAAGCCATGCTCTTCTTTTGCTTGCGAAACATGTTCATAAGGGTATCCCATGTCATCCAACGCGTCAGTTAGAACTTCATAATGTTGGTAATCGGCAATAATATCTTTTTCGCCGTGGACGATAAAAAGTGCTGCCTTTAGCTTGTTCAAATAAGTCATTGGCGAACGAGCATCATAAAATTCTTGATTGTCACCCCAAAGCTTTTTCAAGTTCTTTCGGCCTTGTGTGGTTCTTGGATACAGTCCCCATTTGTGAAGTCCAGCAACATCATAAACTCCTGCGTATGGCACGGCGCATTTATATAAATCAGGCTCCTTGACGGCTCCCATAAGCGCCGCATATCCTCCATAACTTACACCGTAGATGCAAATTCGATTTTTATTGGCAATTCCTTCGCTGATTGCCCAATGGGTCGCATCGGTTAAATCGTTTTGCATTTCTTCACCTTCTTTAAGGTAATTATCGTACACAAAATTCTTACCGTAACCGCCTGAACCTCGAAAATTAATTTTCATTACTGCGTAGCCGCGATTGGCTAAAAATTGATCCGCAGGATCAAATCCCCAATCATCTTTAATTCCGTAAGGACCACCGTGAACATTTAATATTAAAGGTAAATTCTTGGATTTCCCATTTGGCAATGTCAAATATCCGTGGATAGTTAGTCCATCTCTGGTCTTAAAGGAGAAAGGATTCATCTTGGCCATTTGCTCTCGTTTTATCCAAGGGCTGTACGACAAAATAAACTCAAGTTTATTGTCCTCCAAATTGAGCTTGTACAATTCTCCAGGATTACGATCTGAAAATACCTGTAAAAGAGCCGTTTTTCCGTCTTTGGTATAGTTATAGATTTGGACGTATTCATTTGCGAAAGTGGCACTTAGTTGTTGATGTAATTTCGCTTCTTTACTTGAACTATCGAAATAATAATTTTTTGGAATACCGTGGTCTTTGCGAACACCTACAGGGATGCGATTTCGAACATCTGAATTCCAAACATATCCAGAGATGTTGGAATTAGAATTGTTTTTCCATACCAATTCCATCTTTTTTGATTCAGGATCATATAAGTAAATACCCTTATCAGTATCATCAAATTGTTTGACATAAACCCTTTTATTATCCTTGGCAAAAGCGATCGGGACTATTCCACCTTCTTTCTCGCCTCTAACTTGAATAAGTTCCCAGTCACTATCTTTTGATGCTCTGTAATGGATAACCGTCACGTGTTCATTTGTTTTTGGATCATGTTTTGACCCCACGGAAAACCTAATTACATGATTATGATCGGCGATTACTTGCGCATGTAGGCTCTTAATTGATGTTTGTTTCAACATCTTTCCGTTATATACATTTAGTTTGAAAATATTCGAAAAGCCATCCCCTTTAAGCTGTTGAACAATGGCATATTTTCTTTCGTCGACTAGTGGGTCAATGACTATGATAGGGTAAGAATGTGAGGTACTACCTTTTATGCCGCTTGTAGCACCCACGATAGCCTTTTCTCTTTTTCCATCAACATTCCTAGCAAGTACTTCTCCTGTTGATCTTGGTTGAGCAAACGCTCCGGTTTGTTCAATTACATTAAAAAAGTATCTTTCATCGTTCGCCCAATTTACGGTTCCTATGCCTCTTTTATTGGTAAGAGACATCACGTCTAACACTTTGCGACTCGCAAGTTCCATGCTCACTAACCTGAATTTACCCTCTTTTTCTACCACAGCCGCAAGGTATTCACCAGTAGGCGAAATAGTAGCTGATCGAATATCTTGCTGTTTGAAAAATGTCTCTACTGGTAATGTCTGCGCTTTCACGCCCCCAATAAATATGAGAAGGGCCGATAATATAAGTAACCTTTTCATGGTTGCTCCTAGTTGTTTAATTTAAAAGTTTATCTTTGTTATTTTATAAGTTAGGTCGTTACCGAACCTCAGCCGAACATTTTAAGCGATTTGAAAATTAATTTATAGGTTAAAAATTACCGACAATATAGCTAGGCTAGGTAAATTCTTATCTCTTTGTTGGAATATTAGAGTAATGGTCGGGTTGTTTGGAGCCTACATCGGGATAATTATTAACTAAAAAACGAGGAACAGGGTATTTTATTAAATGTTGTAATTCACAAATTATGTGTTACAATGGTAACATTGTTGTTAGATGGCATGCCTTTGATTTTTTACTGAGGGCAACTCATTTGAGGAGACTTGTTTAGTTAGGCGATTAACAAGGTTTAAAGCTCGATTATTGACTAAAAAGAACCAGTTAAATAAATCTAGGCGCAAATAACGATAATGGCTAAAAAAAGAGTCTGATCTAGTGGTATAACTGTTTGACTCGTCGAAAAATACTGTTTATAGTCGGCACATCGTGCATATGTAAGAAATGCGTTGCACTTTGTAAGTAAAAGTTTCGACTACTAAGATAAAAACTATATTAAGCAATCTAGTAGCAAATGTTGGCAAAATGTGGACCATTTTTAGTCAGACAATCGTATTAAGTCGTACTAAAAGTCGTCTATTGAACTTTAGTAGCTCACTTGCTAACCAGACCGAATTTATTTCAACCCTAAAAAAATAATTAGGAAGCCACATGCATAGTCGCAATAAAAAAAACCTACTTAAGGCCTCAGCGTTAACGCTTAGCGCTTTATTCATGGCAGGGAATGCTTTTGCAGCAGGACCTTACGATCAATCCGTCGCTATTGAAAAGAAAATCAATAAAGACACGATCAGTGCTCAAAAGCGAGTTGATCGCTTCGCAGAGCAAGCCGTCGACCTCAATGCTGAGTACAAAAGTACACTTCAATTGATTGACAGTTTACGTATTTACAACAATCAGTTGGAATTGCTGATTAAGTCTCAAGAAAATGAGATGGCGTCAATCAACCGAGAAATGGCGACTATCGATGCTACCGAGCGTGGAGCGATTCCTCTAATGAACGAAATGATTGCTTCAATCGACAATTTTGTTCAAATCGATATACCTTTCAAAAAGGATACACGTATCGAAAGAATTAATAAGTTGAAAAACTACATGATTCGTGCGGATATTCCAAATTCAGAAAAATACAGAAAAATATTGGAAGCTTACCAAGCTGAAATTGGCTACGGTGAAAGTATCGACGCATACCAAGACAAAATTATGGATGGCACCGACGAAGTTCAGGTTGAATTCTTACAAGTTGGCCGAGTTGCTCTGGTTTATTTAACCCTCGACGGTAAGTCTGCTGGTTTCTGGAATATCGAAAAGAAGCGATATGAAGCACTCGATGACTCTTACATAAGAAGTATTGAAAACGGCATTAAAATGGCAAACAAACAAGCAACAATGAATCTCATTGAGCTTCCAATCCCTGCAGCTAAGAGGGCTGAATAATGAAAAATAAAACACTATTTGCTGCCATTGTATTTGTAAGCGCAGCATTCAATATTTCAGCTGCTGAGCCAGCTAAAGATACTGGAGCGGTTGAAACGCCTGCTGCGACAACCTTAACTGAATTACTTAATTTAGTTAAAAAAGACAAAATTAGACAATCTCGCACTAACGCCAAGCGGGTAGAAACATTCCGTAAAGAGCGCAATAATCAACGAGCACTGCTTAACCGTGCAAAAGCGGAGCAAAAACGCGAAGAAGATCGAACTGCTCGTTTGAAGGCTCAATACGAGGCAAATGATAAAACGTTAGCAGAGTTAGAAGCGGCCAAATTACTGAAGGCGGGTTCTTTAGGTGAAATGATTGGTGTTGTACGTCAAGTTGCCGGCGATTCTGCCGCTCGTTTCCAGCGTTCAATTGTTACTGCACAATTCCCTGGGCGCCATGAGTTCCTAGAGACATTGGCTCAAGCGAAAGTTTTTCCGGAAATTCCGCAAATTCGTCGTCTTTGGGTAGAAATTCAAACTGAAATGACTGAACAATCGAAAGTGGTTAAATTTACTACCGAAATTGTTAACCGAGATGGTCGTAAAGAAAAACGAACAATCGATAGAATTGGCGGATTTAACTTGGTTTCTCAAGGTGAATATTTAGTATTCAACTCTACAGAACAAGATATTAATCAGCTTTTAAGCCAGCCAAAAGGCGATTTTGTTGATACCATCGACCCTTACCAAGAAACAACTAGTGGCGTTCAACGTTTAGCAATTGACCCTTCAAGAGGCAGCATCTTAACCATTGAAGTGCAGCGTGAATCTTGGCCAGACCGTGTAATGAAGTACGCTGGTCCAGTTGGTGCGGCTATTGGTGTCGTATTAGCGATTGGTCTATTAATTGTATTAGAACGATTGTTCACCTTAATGAGCTTGCGCGGTAAAATGCGTGCACAAGCTAAATCTAGTACGCCTGGTAACAATCCTCTTGGTCGAATTATGGCTGTTTACTTAGCCAACAAAGATGATGACACTGAAAATCTAGAATTAAAATTAGATGAAGCGGTTCTGAAAGAGACGCCTCGGATTGAACGTGGTATTACCATTATTAAGGTATTCGCAGCGGTCGCACCATTAATGGGACTACTTGGTACGGTAACCGGTATGATTGAAACTTTCCAAAGTATCACTTTGTATGGTGCTGGTGACCCGAAAGTTATGGCAGGCGGTATTTCTTCCGCATTGATCACTACGGTTCTTGGAATTGTTGCTGCATTACCATTAATTCTTCTGCACAGTGTTGTCTCGGGCGTTGCTAAAGGCCTTAATCATATGTTGGAAGAGCAAAGTACTGGTTTAATTGCACAGCACGAAGAAGAAGTAGGAGCATAATTCATGCTATTTCTTGAAGAACTATTTGACACCGTCTCCAAATTTGTCGATACCGGAGGCGACGTTCTATGGTTTATCGCAGCAGCGTTAATTGCAATGTGGACGTTGATCATCGAAAGAATGTGGTTCTTTAGCCAAACTTACCCTAAACAGGCGCGATTAATGATCGCTCAATGGGATGCGCGGGAAGATACCACCTCTTGGAAAGCTCATCGAATAAGAGACGCTTGGATTTCACAAATGAATGAGCGTCTAAATTCGGGACTTTTGGTTATTAAAACTATCGTTACAATTTGTCCAATGATCGGTTTGTTAGGAACGGTTACAGGCATGGTCGGTGTTTTTGAACTGATGGCATTAGCGGGCACAGGTAGCGCGAGACTATTGGCAGCAGGCATATCGCAAGCCACAATTCCTACTATGGCAGGAATGGTGGCAGCGTTATCGGGTTTGTTTATTAGCGCGCGTTTGGAGTATTCGGCCAATGTGAGAGCGCAAGAACTTGCTGATCATATGCCGCACCACTAAGTGCTCAATGCGATAAACCAAAGAATATTGTAAGCGAAATAGGTGGGAAGTTATCCCTTTAGATCGAACGCGTTCAGTTAGTTTCATTACATTGTGCAATTTGACTGTCGCGTTGATTGGAAAGTCTTTACTAGTCTGTCTGCAGGCTCCATTAATTTACCGAGCGGACAATAAGGTTAGCACCTAGTCTTAGGATTTAACATTCAGGATTAGACATTCAGGATTAAAGTATTATGGCGAGAAAAAGAGTAAAGCCGGCTCAGGATGAAGCGCAAATTGACATGACTCCAATGCTTGACATTGTATTCATCATGTTAATTTTCTTTATCGTAACAGCTTCCTTTGTTAAGGAATCGGGTATAACGGTAGATAAGCCAATTGCAGAAACGGCACAGAAAAAACCAAAAGCGAATATATTTATCGGCATCGATTTAGCTGGTGATATTTATATGCTTAAAAATAAAGTCGATAAAGATGCGGTTAAATCCGGATTAGAAGATATGCTATTGGAAAATCCAGAAAGTACGGTTGTTATCCAAGCGGATAATCGAGCGGATGCCGGTGTTCTTTTAACAGTTCTTGATGCAGCTAAAGCGGCTGGCGTTAAGAATATTTCAGTTGCGGCGGACCTTTAAGATGCAAAGAATTATTCTAGGATTAGGCGTTGGCGGGGCAGTGACTTTTTCGCTGTTTGTACTAATGGCATATTTAATTAAAGCCGATATTAGGCCACCAATCGAAGAAAAAAGCCCGACCATTCAAATTAGCATGGTTGAACCAGACGATGATGTTAATTTAAGAGAACGTCGTTTACCAAAAAAACCAGAACCACCAAAAAATCCACCGCCACCTCAAACCCAAAAAGTTGCTAAAGCGGAACGTCCAAAAGTTCAGAGTATGAATCTTAATATGGAAAAAATGGATGTTGCTATCGCAGGATCCGGTCTATATTTAGGACCTCCTGGCGGCGGTAATATGGGCGATGGTGAAGCTATCCCCATGGTAATTATACAGCCTCGTTACCCAAGAAAAGCAGCTATGGAAGGGATTGAAGGTTGGGTTAAATTCAAATTCACCATTTCACCCGATGGTACCCCGAAAGATGTAGAGCTAGTCGATGCGCAGCCTCGAAGAATCTTTGAGCGAGACGCAAGAAGAGCTATTTACAAATGGAAATTTAAGCCAAATGTCGTCGATGGTAAAGCCGTGGAACAACCAAACATGGTTTATACGATGCAGTTTAAATTGGGCGAAGAATAACAGGAAGAGAATGAAGATATGAATAAACGATCACTTTTTTATGTCCCTGTTTTACTTTTAACAGGCATATTATCGGTAAATGCTGAAAACGCTGTACCTCTTACAAGTTTAACTAAAAACTGTAAGCCGTTAATTAATAAAAATCTTAAAATAGAAAAAGTAGTTATTCGCGGACTTCCAGAAAGAAGTCACAAGCGAATTTCAAGGGCGCTAGAGAAGTTAGCTGAAGAGAATTATGCCGAAGCCATTGATTTACTGAAGAAGCTACTTGAAAGTTCAAAGAATCAAAATGTACAAGCAACTGTAGCCCGTTACATTGGTATTGCGTATGCACAACAAAATAATACTAAAGACGCGACAGTTTACTTTACTAAAGCACTTGATTTAGGCAAAGGTTATTTGCAACACAAAGAGCTGCAAGATTTAACTCAAAATGTTGCATCAATGCATTATAGTAACGAGAACAAGAAGGAGTCGTTAAGATTTCTTGAACGCTGGCTAAAAAACTCAAAGGTTGATAGCAGCCAAGTTTATTTGCTGTACGGAGCAATCCTTTTTGATTCAGGTCGATTGAGAGAGTCTGTTTGTCCTGCTTATTGGGCTGCAAAGGTTGCTAAAAAACCACAAAAAAATGCATTTGGTATATTGCTTAACGCGCATTTTGAATTCAAAGATTTCAAAGGTACTATTGCTATATTAAAGCAGTTAATATTGGATTTTCCTCAGGAAAAACGTTACTGGCGTAACCTTACTTCGGTTTATGTTCAAGAAGATCAAATCGATGAAGCATTGGCAGTTATGGAAATGTTTTACGTTCAAGGTTTAATGGAAACCGAGAATGACTATAAACAACTTTCGGCTGTATTTGCCTATAGCGATATTCCTTATCGTACAGCGACTATTTTAAAAGAAGGAATTGAAAAAGGAGTTGTCAAGGATACCGAAAAGAACTGGAAAAACGTTGCTTCTAATTTTCATGTTGCAAGTGAATTGGGTCTAGCTATTAAAGCCTACGAGCGTTCGGCATCTAAATCGTCGCATGGTGAAAATGATGTGAAGCAGGCCGAATTGTTAGCAGATAGTTCGAAATACAAGAAGGCCATCCAAGTATTTGACAAAGCGATTAAGAAAGGTGGCGTGAAAGATCTAGGAAAAGTCTATTTTCGTAAAGGGATAGCCTATTTAGAACTAAAGCAGTTTAACAGTTCTATCGCTTCTTTTGGTAAAGCGACCAAATACAAAAAATGGCGTAGACAAGCTGTTCAATATACTAGTTATGCGAAAACTCAGAAAAAAAATGCGGCGAAATTATAAAGTCGCAATTCAATTAGTACTCAGTTCTTAGTTACAAAAAATAAAAAACTAGCCAATTGGCTAGTTTTTTTTGGCTATTTTTTGTGAATACGGCATAGTCTAAAATGTAGGTCGGTCATCTTTTAGCAACGAAAATAGCAAAGGTTGCTTTCAACAGTTTGAGGACTGGAAGTTTTTCTCAAGATAATCTCTTAGACTAAAAATTTTAGCAGTCGGTTAGTTCTACGTTCCAGAATACTGTTCGGAGGGGTTGAGCTCTATGCCTGGTAATTGAAAATCAACGCAAAGTACTTCACGGCACTCCCTCCAGTGGCTTCTAACGGATTCATAAAACTCATGCTGCATCGGAAAAGCGCAGAAGCTGCCTGAGCGCAGCGAGTTCTTTTGCGCCCGATGCAGCGCTATAAGGAGATTTAGGAGCGTAATGTGAGAGATGCTGTTCAGCCAAAAAGACCAATCAGTTAGACTGAACGATAGAGCTTTTGCCTACTTTTGGGGCATTTGCCAAAAGTAGGTCGCAGTCAGAGCGTAGCGCTGCGAAACGATTTTGAAGTTAAAGAAGAATAAATTCAAGGTACGGACCGAAGGTCCGCTGATCAAACTTAAGAGCTCTTACAAGAGAAATCGTGACTGCCCATTATAGGTCATTTTGAGGTAATAGGAGAATACCGCTAACTTCCGCTTTAAGATCAGCCTGACCTTTAAATAATTTCTGATTTTAAGGTATTTAGAATCGTTTTATTTAGTATAAATAACTCAAAACACAGACAAAAAAAATGGCAGTTAATCAATAGAATTAGTACAAATAGTATAGTTTTATCTCCTACCTATAAGCATGCAAACCTTCTAGTTACTGGGACACGTTTTTTTTTAAGATTAAGTTTCTGAACTGTTCGATATTATAGATCGGGTGCTGAAAGTCTCTTATTCATACCTCAGCGCATCAATCGGATCTAAATTAGCCGCCTTTGCGGCAGGAATAATACCGAATAATATACCGACAAATGCAGAAAAACCAAATGCAACCGCAACCGCCCAAAATGGCACATTGGCTGGCGGAAATCCTGGAATTGACGCTGCGGCTAACATGCCTAGACCGTATCCTAATATAATACCAATAATGCCACCTAATAAGGACAAAACCACCGCCTCAATTAAAAATTGAAGCAAAATATGATGTCGTTTGGCGCCGATGGCCTTGCAGATCCCAATTTCTCGAGTTCTTTCTGTGACGGAAACCAGCATGATATTCATAATGCCTATGCCGCCAACGACTAACGATATGCTGACGATGCCGCCTAATACAACGGTCATTGTGCTGATCAGGCTAGAAATGCCGGAAGTGAGTTGCTCGGGAGTCTCAATTTTGAAATCATTGTCTTCGGCCGGTTTTAGGCGGTGTTGTTTGCGTAAAATGCGGACTAATCTGGCTTTTATTTCGTCCAAATTTTCGATGTTTTTCAATTGCAATTGAACAAAAATATCTGGTTGCAATAGATTGCCATTCAATCCTTGCATGGTGTTATAAGGTAAAATAGCAAAATTATCTTGGCTAAAACCAAAAAATGAGCCTTTAGGTTCTGCCAGTCCGACTACTTTTAGCCATTCTCCCGCGTAATTAATAAACTCTCCAACAGGATTTTTAGGTAGTTCTAAGTCTTCGCGCAATTTATCGCCGATAACAATGACTTTTCGACGGCTCTTATTATCACTGTAGGAAATAAAACGACCGTATTGGATATCTAGATTCTGTACATTTTGATAAGAGTAAGTAGAGCCTGCCACTTGTGCAAAACTTTGGTTTCCTTTGTATTTTAATGGGCTGGTGCCACCTACGTTAGAGCCTAGTTGCGGTGTAATAAATTCGATACCTTCGGCGTTTTTGCGAATAGCTAGGACATCTTCGGCGGTGATACGGGCTATTTTACCTTTGAGTCGCTCGCTGCGCGGCGTTGACGAGCGTATTGAAATGGAATTTGAACCAAAACCTTCAAACTGTTGGTTAATCGAATAACTTAAACCTTGAACAACCGAAACCACTGCAATGGTCGAACTGACTCCAATGATGATGCCAAGGGTGGTCAAAAAGCTCCTAAATCCATGAGCTCGAACCGAACTAATCGCGCTGCGGAAACTTTCAATTAAACTAAACATTAAGCGTTTCCTTTTTTGCTTCGATATGATGCTCGTTCAAATAGTCTTCGACCACTTTTCCATCACTTAAGCGAACCACTCGATGACAATGATTAGCAATATCGTCTTCGTGAGTGACCATAATAATGGTCTGTCCTTCTTGGTGAAGTTGGTCAAATAACGCCATAATATCTTTGCTGGTTTGACTGTCTAAATTACCGGTGGGCTCGTCGGCGAGCAGTATTGAGGGGTTGGTCACTAAAGCTCTGGCGATAGCAACTCGTTGTCTTTGTCCGCCCGACAATTGGCTGGGAATATGATCGGTTCTATCCGCCAAATTGACTTTTTGTAATGATTTCATCGCTAATTCTTTGCGTTTTTTTAGTGGGATGCCTTTGTAAACTAACGGAAGCATCACATTATGCAGCGCGCTGGCTCTGGGTAGCAGATTAAAACTTTGAAAAATAAAGCCGATTTCAATATTGCGAATGTCGGCGAGTTCATCTTGGGTGAGGAGGGCGACACTTTTATCATTCAATAGGTAATCGCCTTCTGTCGGTTTGTCTAAACAACCTAATATATTCATCATGGTTGACTTTCCGGAACCGGAAGAGCCGATAAATGCAATATACTCGTTTCGCTGAATGGAAAGATTAATATGATCGAGAGCTTTTACCGTCTGCTCGCCCATATGGTAGTATTTGCAAATATTATTTAGGGAAATCAAAGACATAAGGTTAATTTTTTATCCTGTGAGTTGCTCAAAAAATCGACCTAAGTCTATTCGCTGACGTTTGATTTTGCGGTGTTTTTGCTATCATTGGCGTTTTGACTATTTTTTTCCATTGTTGCCTTGTCGACTACTGCTTTGTCGAGTACAGCTTCGCCAACCACCGTTTCGCCATCTTTTAAATGTCTTAATATTTTATCCGGCCCGACAACGATGTCATCTCCGGCAGACAAACCACTGACAACTTCCTGAAAATCATCGTCTGAAATTCCGACTTTGATAATGACTTTTTCAACTTTGTCGTTGTTGTAGCGGAAAACATAATTTTCGACAGTGTCTTCATCATTATCTTCTTCGGTTTTAATCGCCTTAATTGGCACTGCTAATTTTTGTTGCTCACCTTGAGTAAAAACTTCTGCTCGGCAGCTCATGCCCGGTCGTAAATTGATTTTTTTATTTTCTTCTAGGCGAAGCTTTACCGCAAAACTCAAGCTCTGTCGGCCAGGCGTTTGTTTTGCACTGGAAGCAATTGATTCAACTACACCAACAATCGGCTGATTAGCAAAAGCGATAGAAATTATTTCGGCTTTTTGGCCAATTGCCACATTGGCGATATCTGCTTCATCAATATTAATTTCAGCTAGCATACTTTGAGGATTTGCAATCGTCATTAATGAAGAACCACGAATATTGGTAGTGCCAGATATGGCCGTTTCACCTTCTTTAATATCCAAAGAGGTAATGTTGCCATTTAGCGGAGAAAGTACTTTGGTTTTCGAAAGTTGATCGATGGACTGGTCAAGCCGCGCCTCAACTTGCTTAAGAAGTTCGTAAGCACTTCTTAAGTCGACTTTTGCTACCTTGTAGGCATTACTAGCTGCTTCGTATTTGTCTTCATCTAGCAGCTTTTTCTCAAACATTGTGGCCTTACGCTGCCACTGATGCTTGAGGTTTTCAACCACCAACTGTTGCCGCTCAATTGCCACTTTTTGTTGGCTAACCACTGCCGTTTGTTGTTCAACAGCCGCAATATAGGACTCATCATCAATCTGCAAGACTAACTGGCCTTTAGTGACTTGGTCGCCTTCTTCAACATACAGCTTGGTCACTTTGCCGATCACTTCCGCACTAAGTTTGACCTCTTGCTCATGCTTCAGTTGTCCGGAAGCAAGGATAGAGGCTTTTATTTTGTGGTCGGTGAGTGCTTCAATGGAGACTGTTTTAATTTCTTGTCCAGAAAAATACCGTTTCGAAATAGGAAAACCTACTACTAAGGCTAGGACAATAAATATAATAATCGGTTTTTTCATTTTTTCGCCCTAAATAGACAAGAGTGAGAGTTGGCAAGAGTTAAATGGAGTACCTCTATCGTAAGGACAGAGGCACTGCGAATTAATAGACTAAACGAAAAACAAGTACCAGCCTAAATAGATCAATACGAACGGCGTCAGCACAACAAAAGCTGATTTGACCGTCGAGCTTTTGGTCCAAGATTGATAACCAATAACCATTACCGCGAAACTCCATAATTGCGGAAGGTGTATGGTTGAAAGTAGTTTACCTAGACCCTTCGAAGATTCTAATCCAAAAAACAGTTCGTTTAGACTTAATGGATTCATCGAATCAGGAGCAATTTGACCATTTGAGGAAGAAAACAAAAAGACAAACATTGCCAAAATGGCCAGTAACGCCGGCATTGCCGTCCACGAAATAAACGAAAACCACTGCTTAAATTGGTAGCCATCGTTGTTAACATTGGAAACGATTAAAAAATACACCGCTTGAATAACGTAGATCACCGCGATCCCAACCATTGAGGTAACCACCGCAATTGAACCCATGACTGGCTTGGACATCATTTCCATTATTGAGCGCTGCTGATCTTGTTCCGCTTTGCTCAGTTCTCCTGCTGTCGTTTCAACTAGAAAATCGAGATACCAAGCATAGTCAAGGACGACAAAATAAGCGACCATCACAAGAGCTGTCATCAAAATCATGACAAATAATGGAAATAGAACATTATATCTTTGCTGCACCTGAGTCATAGCGAGCGAAGGCGCGGTAAATAAATTACTGAATATTGTCATGTTACCTGTATGGTTCTGTGGTTCGACAGATGATTCGTAAGGATTAGTATCGGACATGGTATTTTCCTTTAATTGTTTTGGTCTAATTTGTTATTAATTCTATTAGTCGAGTACTTATTGAATTTATTACAGTAAAATATTAAATAGAATATGAAATAATTTATCTGTTTGATCGTCAAAGTAACTATTCACGATTTGCGCTTATATTTTTGTAATAAACTCGATAATGCGAAGACTAACGAATTTAATTAGAGATTATTCCTTAAGTTTGATCAAGCTAATCAGAATAGAGTGTTCCAACACCTATATATTCTCTCAAATGAGAGCAAAAGTTAAGTATGACATTGCATGGCTAAATACAGGAGATTTAGATGGAGTTTGCATTAGAGGCTAAAAAGCTGCGGAAGACCTTTGGTGACTTTGTGGCCGTTGACGACGTCTCGTTTAATATTCCCGAAGGGGCTGTTTTCGGATTACTTGGAAGAAACGGAGCGGGCAAAACGACAACTATTCGGATGTTAATGAATATATATTTTCCAGACGAAGGTCAAGTTTTACTGAGAGGAGCATCTGTTGGGCAAGAATTCCGTAATCGAGTTGGTTATTTGCCAGAAGAGCGTGGCTTGTATAAGAAAATGAAACTCTTAGAAGTCATTTTATTCTTCGCAGAACTAAAAGGAGTCAAAGGATCAGAGGTAAAACGAAAAGCTCTAGATTACTTAAAACAATTCGATTTACTCGATAGAAAAGATTCTAAAATAGAAGACCTTTCTAAAGGAAATCAACAAAAAGTGCAGTTTATATGTACGATTATCCACGATCCAGAATTCATTATCTTAGATGAACCGTTTTCCGGATTAGACCCAGTTAACACCAACCTGCTAAAAGACATTATCCTAGATTTGAAAAAAAGAGGGAAGGTAATTATCTTTTCGACTCACCTCATGGATTTCGCTGAAAAAATGTGCGACCACATCGCGATTATTCATCACGGTAAAATGATTAAACACGGATCGCTCACTGAATTGAAGAGCGAATATAGCCAGAAAAATGTGAGCTTGGTTTACGAAGGGGATATTTCTTTCCTAGATGACAATAATATGATCGATAAAATAGAGAATTTTGGCCGCTTTACCGGAATTTCACTGAAATCTTCTGAAGATGTTCAATCTTTACTACATTTATTAGTTGAAAAAAAGATTGTCGTAAAACGTTTTGACGCAAATGATATATCATTGCATGAAATTTTTATTAACCTTACCGGCGACCCGTCGGAGCCGGAAAATGGAAGCGAAAGCAACGTCAATGCCATATTAAACGAGGAGATCGCCAATGTTTAAACTATTCTCATTTCGCACTATGGCGATTATTAAGAGAGAACTTCGTGCTCAGGTTATGACCAAGACGTTCATCTTTACCACAATCTTTGTACCCGTTATCTTAATTGGGTTGATGGCATTACAAACTTACTTAATGAGTTACAAAGGGAAAAAAGATATTCATGTCGATATCGTGGTGGAAAATGTTCAACTCGTTGAAAAAATTAAAACTGAGTATTTAGCCAGTGAAGAATTTAACCATGAGAAATTTCATGTCAATGTCATTAGCAAAGATAGGGATGATTTCACGAAGTATGTCGAAAAGGTAAAGCCTGATCTGCTTGATAAGAAACTTAACGGTGTCTTTTTTCTGCCAACGGGCGAGCAATTTGACAAAAAAATTGAATACTATTCTCCTAATCCGAAGAATACTAATGTTACCGGTAAAATAAAGGAGCTTGTTAATGGTGTTCTTGTGGACGCCCACTTTAGTGATAAGTCCGTTTCTGAGGAAGATATCCAATTCGCTAGTAAGCGGATAGAATCGCAGAATTTTAAGATCAGCGAAAAAGAAGGTTTTGAGAAAGATAATTATGGTGCTTTCATACTCGCTGGAGTGCTCGCGTTTATGCTGTATATGAGCCTAATTATGATCGGTATGCAAATCCTAAAAGCTGTTATTGAAGAAAAGGAAAATCGGGTTGTCGAAGTGCTACTCTCTTCCGTGCACGCTAATGAGCTGATGTCAGCAAAAATTATTGCAACGACCTGTGCTGGATTATTGCAGATCATTATTTGGATGCTGCCGTTTATTTTCGTGAGTGTTACGAGTTTGTTTGTATTACCAGAAAAGCTTCAATTCTCTATTTCGCTTTTCCAAATAGGCTATTTTATTTTAAATTATGGTGTTGGATTGGTAACCTTTTTAGGCCTTTATGCTGCCGTTGGCGCAATATTTGATAATATGTCTGAAGCTCAGCAGGGCGCAATGCCAATTATGTTCTTAATCTTAGTTCCTTTTTACATCTGTTTTACTTTGGTGAAAGACCCGACTAATACAATTGCGGAAATCAGTTCAATGGTTCCCTTTGCATCAATCATTGTGATGCCTGTAAGGATGGCAGTGATTGATGTCCCGCTGTGGGAGGTTGGTGTAGCCTTACTAGTAAATTTCCTCACATTGATGTTTGTGTTTTCATTCGCTGGAAAAATCTATCGGATCGGAATTTTGAAATCGGGTAAACGGCCTAAATGGAAAGAAATTTATCAATGGGTTAGAAATTAATTAGTCGCATACTTAAATAACTTATTTAGCAAATTGATGATTTGTTAAGAATAAAACGAGCGATAGTGTCTATACTTTGTCTAACGATTTAAGAATAAGAATATCGCTTAATGACAAAACCACCCCAAAATAAAGATGCTTGGCTTAGACGTTTGCAACAAACTTCTTTGCCAAGCTTCAGCAAAAACATCCAAAAACTATCTAGTCCTGAGTTATTTGTTGGCTCTCACTCTTCTGAGCTTTCCCGAACCATCCTTAAAGATCCCGCGCTAACAGCGTCGGTTCTAAAATTAGCCAATAGCGTTCAATTTAATAGTTATGGCAACGCTATTCGTACTGTTAGCCGTGGCGTGATGTTATTGGGACACAAAACAATTAAGGAAATTTGTACAAGTTGTCTTTTGGTGGAGAATTTTCTGAAAGGTGGCGCATCGGATACCCTTAAGTCGATTTTAGCTCGTTCTTTTCACGCAGCTATTCAAGCAAAGGAAATTGCCAATATTCGTGGCGACAAATCTGTGGAAGAGATTTTTATTTCAGCATTGTTGCTTAATATTGGAGAAATATCCGTCTATGCATCGCTTGGTGAATCCGATCAAATGGTTAGAAACTTGGTACGAGGTTACCCGTTTTCTGGTGGTAAAGAAAAAGATCTTATCGGCTGTTATTTTAACGAATTGACCTTATCCTTGTGCCATTCTTGGGGCATTTCGCCAATGATTGGCGAAACCTTAAGTGGAAGCTATTCGGAAACCAGTGTTTGCCGTTCAATACTGCTCGCAAACAGTCTGGCGTCTACTTGCGAGCAAAAAGGTATTGATTCTGCAATCAATACTCACATTAAAACAATTGCGCGATATTGCAAGAAATCGCCGGAAGAGTTGTCAGAAAGGCTACTCGCTGCTTCGGAGACCACTAAAAACAGTTTGAAAGGCTTTGGTTTAAAACTCGAAGGCATAAAAGAGCTATCAAATCTGCCCGAATCTGAAGCGCCGTTTGAAATTATCATTGATAAATCCAATCAGTTGGATGCTATTCAAGAACTGTCTTCTTTGGTACAAGACAAATTTGATATTAACTTAGCCTTGCAGTTATTGCTTGAAGGGCTGTCAAGAGGTGCCGGTTTTAACTGCTGTTTAATTGGTTTGCTTAATCCGCAGCGAAGCCGAATATTCGCTAAACATGCCATCGAAAGAAACAGTAACCACGTAAAACAAAGTTTCGATTTTAATTGCGCATTGCAAATTCCCGAAGTACAGCAGAAGGTTTTAACCAATCGAGACGTTATTTTGTTGCAGGAGATGCGCGAAAAAGGAAAAACACGCAAAGAAATTACTAAACAATTGCGAAATTCTCACTCTGTGTGGGGGCCGCTAATCGTCGAAAACAAAGTGATTGGCTGTATTTATGCAGATAACGGTCCAGCGGAACAGGCCATCTCAGATGAGCAGATGGCAGCTTTCACATTGTTTGTTTTACAGGCCAAAAGTAATCTAAATGTCCTAAAATAAGCCCGTTTTAATGACTAAAAATCTTCTAAATTATCACTTGAGGTATGCTTCCAGCATTGTTATGATTTAATTACGTAATAGATTACGCAAAACAACAAAAATAACGGGAACTAGCACTATAATAAAAATAGACCAAAAATAAGCAAGGTTGCTGACCAATAAAAACCATCAATCTTTTCTTTGAATTTATATAAATGTTTTCTGTAACTCATTAATATATAAGGAATAACTGTTGAAAAATCTAAATGACTTAGGAATTATGGGATTAGGTTCCCGTTTGAAACGTCTTAGCGATACCCTCTATCGCCAAATTGATGATGTCTATAAACAAGAAAAAATAGCCTTTCACGGTCGAAATTTCCCTTTATTACAGCTATTAAACGAAAACGAATCCATGTCTGTCACCGAATTGGCTGACGTTTTAGGACAAACCCACCCAGCTATCAGTCAAATGAGCAAAAAACTTCAAGCCAAAGGTTGGCTTTATCATCATACCGATGATGCCGATGAAAGAAGGCGCTTATTAAGCGTTACTCCGGCCGGTTACGAGCTATTTGATCAACTCGCGCCTATTTGGAAAGATATGCAAGTGATCCTCGGCCGTATGATGACGACTTCTAGCGGCAATTTAATGAGTAATATGGAGTTGATTGAGAGGCAATTGCAAAAACAAACTCTGGTTGAACGGATGGCGGATTTGCGCAAAGAGCGTTTGATCAAATCAGTCGAAATTATTCATTTTGAAGATGAACATGCGAAGGATTTTTATCAGCTTAATCGTGCCTGGCTGGAAAAATACTTTTATGTTGAAGATATCGATCACCAGATTCTGTCTGAGCCGCGTGATAAAATCATCGATCCGGGTGGTTTTATATTAATGGCTCGAATTAAAGAAAGAGTGATTGGCACGGCGGCTTTGATTGTTGCAGAAGATGGACTGCTAGAACTCTCAAAAATGGCGGTTGATGATGATTATCAAGGTTTGGGGATTGGCGAGAAGCTAGTCAATGCGGCTATCCAACAGTACCATGCCACTGATTTTAAAGGATTATTTTTAGAGTCGAACCGACAATTGGTGCCGGCACTTAATTTATACGACAAGGTGGGATTTGTTGAACAAGAATCGCCTCACGAACATTCACACTATTCACGAGCCGATATCTATATGGTTTACCATGAAGATGTTCATCAAGCGAAGAGTGCGTAAATAGGGAACTATTGTTAGTGCTATATTATAATGCCGCTATTTAATACTGCTTAGTAATATCCACAAACAGAGTTAAAGATTGCCCCGGTTGAAGGTATTTTTTTCGACTCAATGTTCGATTCCACTTCTTGATTTTGTTAAGACTGACATTAAATTTATCGGCAATTCGTGCGAAAGAATCACCATTTCTTACTTTGTAGTGAATTTTCTTGGTTCGCTGATTATCACCCATTAAACCCGCTTGTTTGAATACCGGTTTATCGGTCCACAAGACTAGTCTTTGTCCTATCTTAAGAGGGTCGGTTGGCGCCATGTTATTCCAACTTGCCAAACTGCGTAAGTTTACTTTATATTGCCGAGATATGGTCCAAAACGAATCGCCGCTCGAGACTCTAACCATAACTTTGTTTCCTTTTCTGGTGCGGCTTTGTTTGCTTAACAATCGTTGTTGATTGCTCTTTGAGTATTTTTCGCGTTGTTTTGAAGCCACCGGAATCAGCAAGGTTTGACCTTCCCTAATGCGATTACCTCTAATCTTGTTATTGCTTTTTAATAAGGAAACTGAGGTCGAAAACTTATGGGCGATCCCACTAAGGCTATCGCCTGGCTTTATTTTATAGCGCTTATGAGCGATGCGCTCTTTGGCTGGAATAGTTTCGAGATTACGTTTAAATACATCCGCTTTATCTATAGGAAATAATAAGTAATGTGGTCCTTTAGGCGGTGTTGCCCAATGGTTGAACGCCGGGTTTAATTGGTAAAAATCGGCCATCGATTGTTCACTAAGATCCGCAGCAAGTGACAGGTCGATTTGTACATTGGTTGCGATTCGGGTGAAGTAGGGCTCGTTTCCAATCGGTGTCCATGGGATTTGATTGGTTTCTCGTTGTCTTAATATTTCTGCCAGCGCCAATAATTTTGGTACATAGGCTTTGGTTTCTTTTGGTAGTTTGAGTGACCAAAAATCGGTAGGTCGACCTTTTTTACGGTTGTTACGAATTGATTTGCTGACATTGCCTTCTCCGGAATTATAAGCGGCGAGTGCGTGAAGCCAATTGCCCTTGAAACGTTTATTCAAATAGGCCAAATAATCAAGAGCGGCATGAGTGGACAAAAAGACATCGCGCCGTCCGTCATACCACCAATTTTGAGACAGGCCATATCCTTTACCAGTACCCGGAATAAATTGCCACATACCAGAGGCTCTGCCGTGGGAATAAGCAAACGGATCGTAAGCGCTTTCAACAATTGGCAATAAAGCCAACTCAAGAGGCAATCCCCTTTTTTCTATTTCATCGACAATAAAATATAGGTAGGGCTGCGCTCGTTTACTGACCCGCTGCATATATTTTGGATGATTCAAATACCAAGATTTTTGCGCTCTTACCCGACGGTTGTTAGGCACAGCAAGGGAAAATTGATGTGAAACACGTTGCCAGGTATCTAAAAATGACTCGGGGTCAGTTTTACCGGAAACGGCTTTGCATTGACCTAAAGGCGGCAGTGTTTCGACAATTTTCGCTTTCGCGATGCTAGCATCAATTAGGGATGCGTCTACTTGGGAGGTTTTTATTGCTTGGCAGGCACTGAGTGATACGGTGCAGGCCAACAAAATCAGTCTATTTATCAAACGTTTTTCCTAAATTATTGTTTGTAATTTTTGCAGAAAACCGGCTAAAGCTTCTGTCTATCATCAATATTGAGAAGCTCAATGCGGCTCAATTTGTTAGTTTGAGCATAGATTAACGGCGTAAATGGTATTTTTTATAACGGAATATGTCAAATTTGAATTCAAATAGGACTAATTTGGGTCATTTACGGTATATTACGAGGAGTTATTGCTTATTAAGTTTTAGAAAAGTCGAGAATTAGTTATGAAAATATTTCGAAAATTGAGCAATGGTGTAAGGCAAGACAGAGGCCAACCAGATAATTCGCCATCAAACAGTAATCAAGAATTGTTTACACTATCTGAAAAAAACTTCCGATTAGTCAAAAAACAACTCGACCCTATTTTAAGCGGAATTTTCGGCTACTACGCGTTGTTGTATTCACAACGAGCACAATTATTAGTTGCTGAGCAATTAGTCGTTCGAAATTCGATTGTTATTTCCGAGTCAAAAGACAATAGTGATCTCATTTGCCAGTTCCAACAACTACCGATCTCGCCCGATTCTATTGATTTAGCGGTATTGCCCGGCATTCTACAGCAAAGTGAAAATCCGCACCAAATACTGCGTGAAGTTGAAAGGGCATTAATTCCTGAGGGTCAAATTGTACTATTAATTGCCAATCCCATTAGCTGGCTAGCAATAAAAAGCAGAATTTCCTCTTGGTTCTCAAATTCAAACGATGAGACAAAGCTATTTGGTAGAATCAGGATTGCCGATTGGTTTGGTTTGCTTGGTTTACAGATCACTAATGAAATACCGATCTGCACCGATCGAATGGGTGCAAATTCTTCGGTTACTTGGCGTTGGTTCAATAAAATAAGACAGTTAGGCTGCGATTATTTTGCGAGTTATTATATAATTGTCGCTCGAAAAAAAGTTTCGACGCTTACGCCAATTCGCCCGAGCTGGCGAAGCAACAGTAAATTGGTCAGACCGAGGTTTTCTGAGCCGTCGGTAAACAACCGTGTTGACGAATGCGTTCGCCAAATTACTCGCTAGCGATCATCGTTTTAGCGATGATTCGTTTAAATAAACTGCATACTAGCCCAATAATTTTTTGAATTAGGATTTAATTTGAGTCAAATAGAAATATTTACAGATGGTGCCTGTCGAGGAAATCCGGGCCCAGGCGGATGGGGCGCTTTGCTTCGCGCGGGCGCACATGAAAAGGAGTTGTTTGGCGGTGAGCCGGATACTACCAACAACCGAATGGAGTTAACCGCAGCGATTAAAGCGCTTGAAGCGGTTAAAAAACCAAGTGTTATTTGTTTAACTACTGATTCTCAGTATGTCAGAAAGGGCATCACGGAGTGGCTGAGTGGCTGGAAGAAGAAAGGTTGGAAAAATTCGCAAAAAAAACCAGTAAAAAATGCCGACCTTTGGAAGCTGCTTGATACACAAAATCAAAGACATCAAGTCGATTGGCAGTGGGTGAAGGGGCACAGTGGTCATCCAGAAAACGAAAAAGCTGACGATTTAGCAAATCGTGGTATTGATGAATTAAAATGAGCTGGGAGTTAAAAAATCATAGATACTTACCGCGAAGTCGCGGAGGAAACAGAGTCAATATTAAGGATTAATTGGGTCGTTTTGTTGAATTTTTTACTCTGTGGTAAATAAATATTTTAAGTTGTTAGAGAATCGTTAATGCGCCAAATAATATTAGATACTGAAACCACCGGTCTTGAGCCTACTCAAGGGCACCGAATCATTGAGATCGGTTGTGTTGAAATGATTGACCGTAAACTTACCGGCAACCATTTCCATGTTTATTTGAATCCACAACGGGAAATTGACGACGGTGCCATTGAAGTTCATGGAATTACTAATGAATTTTTACAGGACAAACCGCTGTTTAAAGATGTGGTCGAAGACTTTATTGATTATGTTAAAGACTCGGAATTGGTGATCCACAATGCGCCATTTGATATTGGATTTTTAAATCACGAACTAAAAAAATTGACTCAACCCATTGGTAAAATGGAGGACTATTGCAGCGTATTAGATACCTTAGTACTTGCCCGTCAAATGCACCCAGGGCAAAAAAATAGCTTAGATGCGCTTTGTAAACGCTACTTTATCGACAATAGCCATCGAGACTTGCATGGTGCGCTACTTGATTCAGAAATTTTGGCGGAAGTGTATCTTGGAATGACAGGTGGTCAAACTGACCTTACGTTAACCCATAAACAAGATTATTTAACCGCTAGTCGAGACAAAGAAGGTATTCGACGCCTGCCAGAAAAACGAGCAGAATTTAAAATCATTAAGGCATCAACGGATGAACTAGCAGAGCATCAACGTTACCTTGAAGAGATGGCAGAATCAAATGGCGGCAAGCTGATTTGGAATTAAGTCGCTAATGTCGCAAAATCCTCACTGTAAATATCATCCCAAAGAAGTGGCCATTTGGTTTTGTAAACATTGTGATGTTTATTCCTGCATTGATTGTGTTCCCAAAAAAAATAATGACGTATTCCCTAACTGTACTTTGTGTCGGCGTAGCTTACAAAGTTTAAGTATTGCGGCCAATATTCCCGTTTTTTGGTCTCGCCTAGCCTTTTTCTTTTTATTACCAATACAAAAAACATTGTTCATGGCTCTGTTGGTTTTTGCGGTATTCGCTTCCTTCATACCCTCGGGAAAAATTGGAATGGTTTTTTCTATTTTGCTAGTATTTCCTATCGGGGGAATGTTGTTTGAACTAATGGAAAGCGTCGCGAATGGAGAGCCAACAGAACAAAATCTGAAAAAAATACTCTATCCAAAAAATATTAGTTTGTTGCTAAAACCATTGTTTACTTTCGGATTCTTGGGTTTACTAATCATTAAAAGTTTCGATTTTTTTGGCCCAGGATTCGGTTACACCATCGGCGCTTTTTTCGTACTTGGTATTCCGGCTTCATTGATTGTTTTAATGATGGAAAAACAGTTTGTTTCAATGATTAGTCCGATCAAGATAATTTATATTATCAAACTTTTTGGGGCGGCTTATTTTTTGCTTTATGCTATCGCATTAGCTAGTGGTTCGATCAGTCTTTTATTTAATGGAGCCGCGGTAAGTGAAACTAGCAATTTATTAGCATTATTGATCGCCAATTTGTTAGCCCTGTATTTATTAAGTGTCCTTTTTTCGATGATGGGTTATCTAGTCTTTCAACACCATTTTGAACTAAACTATTCGGTTAGAAGCAGTAATTTGCAATCCATAAGGAAAAAGAAGATATCCGCGATGACGGAAGTCGAAATATTTATTCAAGAAGGACGTTTTGAAGATGCAGAAAAATTATTGGCAGATAAAATCGCTAAAAATGGAAATGATTATAAAGCTTATGAGAAACTAATTTTACTCTACGCAATACAAGAGAAAGAAAGCGCTGCCTTTAAAGTCACCGATGCTTATTTTAACCATTTGATTGCTAAAGACAAGAAAAAGCAAGCGGCAGATTTTTACCAAAGATTGTATGATAAATCCATCGACTACACTCCAAAGGAGGTTAGTCTAGCACTGTCGATTTCTAGCGTAATGAATAATCGTGAACAGTTTCAATGTGCGCTAGCGATCCTAGGCCATTACGACTGCCAACCAACGGGAGAGAAGTTGTGGGATTCAATTGCGCTGATGAAAGCGAAATTGATTGCTGAATTTAAGCATGATATTAGCACTGCTTCTGAACTACTAAGACTAATAATCAAAAGAAGTGTCGACCAAGCCATACTAGACTCCGCTGAAAAATACTTGGCGGTTATTCAGCTGGCTGAGAGCGAGCCATAAAGACGGTGAAGTGGATTGGCGAATGGTGTTTTGCTTCTTTATATTAAAAAGAGACCCTCGGAGCGAAACAAAAGGAACTATTTATAATTAATTGAACGGGTTTAGAAAAGTATTTAGCTGGAGCGCGATAATAATCTACTGTATAATTTCTGTACAAATTTTCGCAGCAATAAATTGTATCGAAAACGAAAGATAACGAAAATTGATAAAAAACTCACATCAAGGAATAGATGATGAATAATAGCAATGTACTTAATCCAATATTTGGCTTGTCAGCCAACCAAATCGTTCGATTATTTGAGCAAGGAGCTGCTCTAGAATTGAGCCAAAACCACCAATTACTAGCTATTGCCTGCATTGAAAAACACTTAAGCTTTGTGCCCGAAGCGACCTTAGAAAGCGTGCTAAATTCGCTTTTCCAGATTACGGAATTGAGATGTTTTGCTTCAACGAGCTATAGATGTTTTCTCTGCGAAGAACTGCCGGTAAAAAACTCTTCGGTTAAGTCTGCCTAGGTCAGATGGGCGCTGGCGAATCAAATTTGATCAGTAGGTAGAATTTGTCTAGAGCATTCTTGAGTAGAATAACGTCGATTAACAAATGCTAGCTCGAACTCGTTTGATTAATTTTTCTGCCGCTTGTTGAGTAGAAGCCTCAGCATAATAGATCATCAAGAACTCTAGTTCCTTTTTAGCTTTTAACATTTCTTTTTTATCGATCAGTTGTTCGCAATATTGCATTAGAGCGATTGGAGTATGGGGATCCTCAGAGAATCCTTTTTTAATATGGGCTGCAAAAAGACTGCTTGCCTTATTATTGTGGGTTTGCCCAAAATGGTAAAAAAGATTGTAGATTTGCACTCTAGTCATGTCTGACGGTTTAAGCTCTTTTCCTGTTTTCGTTTTGAGATCAGAGTAAGTTTGGGCAAATAAGTGATGGAATTCGTCAGACATAGAATCTTGCGAAAAAATATGATTGGATAGCCGTACAAAACCATCAGCTGATTTTTTTCTAAGCTCTAACGGGTATATGCGTTCGATAAGCTGAATATCACAGGGTTCAGTTTCAAGCAGTTGGTAAAATAGAATTAAGGCTTTGTCTATTTCCAGCGAACGTAACTGGGACAAAGCCTTATCCATCTTGTTTTGATAATTGCTATCCAAAAAGCTAGCCGGCCTTTTTATTAACCGCCAATAGTTCCATTAACAATTGGTGTAAATGCAGTGAGACTATCTTGTAAGGTTGAATTGCCTAAGCCGTGTGATGGGAACAGGGTACCAAATTGCCCTTGTTCGCCGTGCAAGGCCATATAGTTTAGTAGCACCGTTTCAACCAGGAGGTTAGGGTTGTTAGCCGCTGGGGAAGATGCGGTTTCTACCGAAGCATCGGAACGCATATAACCTATTTGTTGATGAACCGCTTGCTCATCTGGCGTCGCGCCAATTAAAGTTGCTCTGCCATTTGGATTGTAAACCATAAAAAAGGAACTGGCAGTTGACGAATTATCACCGGTCCAAACGCCTTTACCGCGTCCGTTAGGTGAGTTATCTATCGTACCATTACTGGCAACAGAGCCATCACTAAAAACATACATCATTAATGGTACGCCAACTCGTTTGGCATATTCTAAACAAGCGCCCATACAGGTACCGGCTCTTAAGTCTCTGACTTCTCCAGTTGAACGATCGCCGGTATGATAATCATATCCACCCATAGTGACTGTTCCTGCACCGGCAAAACCATTGATTACCAATTTCATTACCGAAGCTGTTTTTCTAAATTCACTATCTCCGTCAAATTCAGCTTGAGTAAAAATTCCGGTTGGTCCGACGATGTCTGGATCGAGTGCTGGATTAAGTGTACTAGGGTCGCCAAACCGGTCAGCCAAATCGGCGCTTTTGACGTAACCACAGCGAACTAATTCCTTGATAACGGCGTCACTAGAAACCTGGGTCTGTACGTTGTCCATTTTTTTATCGGAAATTCGATAAACTGATTCCATTACCGAAACAGCATCGTCTTGGCTAAGCAGACCGACTAACTCACCAATATCAACTAAACCGGTTACATCGGTTGGTCGATCAACCTTGGTGGGTCGCACGCCTAAGTCAATCATTGATGCAGGGGACATAGAATTGCCGCCTGAGTCACTGTTTCGCGAACCAATTAAGGTCAAAAGCGAGCCATCAGCGCCAATTTTATTAATGCCATACATTGGGTTATGCGGGTTGTTTCCCGTATCGTTATCAGAACGGGCCGGAATAACCGCGCCTGCAGTATTAGCCGCTGTGGTTGCATCGGTTTTTGCTTGGATGCCTCTTAAAAAACCACTATCAGAATGAAAAGATAAACCATAATCGTTGTTGATGAAATCCGATAACCCAGTTTGTGCGTTGACCACCGATGGGATCATGTCGCCTGGTAAGCCTAGTTTGCTGTAACCGGCTGATGATAGGAAATCAAGTTGGCCATTTCTGTTACCCACCAAAACGTTAGAACCTGAAATATTGGCTCCGCCGGCTAAATCAAAACAGATAAATGGGATTTTACCAGCGCCTTGCACTGCAATGCCGCAAGCCGTTTTTAGGGCTTCTATGTCAGATGACAATGCTGCTTGTGCTTTTTGCGGGTTAGCAAATAGCCCAAGCATTGACGGTGCAACCACCGAAGCTGTCCCTGCCATCATGCCTTGAGAAATAAAGTCTCTTCGAGTGACTGGTTTTTTGTGCGCTGCGTGGAGTAATGGTGCATCAGCGGATAAATTTTTCGTTTTCTTGCTCATATTCCTAACTCCTATTGAACTAACATGGCTGCATTAGCAATGGTGGCAGCACACACCGCCTTGACAACGGTTCTGGTTTTTTCGGCATCACAGCCCGCACCGCAAGCCGTTAGCTTGGTCGTTAGACTGTCGAGTTCTGCTTTAATATCAGCGTCGCTCGGTTGGGTGGCTAAGTTTGCTCCGACGGCATTGCTAATTAACGCGTCATAGATAATGTCTCTTTTGGCCGTTGAGTCAAAAGCAACATTTGCGGTAGCATTAAAATCGAAACCATTAAAATAACTGGCTCGCGCCGTCGTATCTTCTACTAGGGCATTGCAATATTCAATTGCTAATTGGGTAACACCCATTTGTTGAGAGGATACGAAAACATCGATATCTGTCAGGGTCGGTAATTGCTGTTTAACGGCTAAATAAGTCGCCATGACATCACTGTTAGCCATACTAATACCTGTCGCTTGAGACATGGTTGCATTGATTTCTGCAAAATCTCTAATACCGATTTCCGGTCTGTCAGTAAGATCAACAGGAGTTGCTAACGGTGGCGGCGGTGCTTCTACGAAGGGGTTGGTCTGGCCGTTAATTTTTTCAAAAGTAATAAAAAATTCATCAGCTTGTGGCCCTTTTTCAAGTGAAATCACAGTGCCAAGTCTCGATAACAACTGACCGGTTTCGCTGTTGTAATCAGTGGCATTAGCATTTGCGATAAGGTTTTGATACGCCTGACCGGTAGTCGCTTCTGTACCATTAATTGCAATACGGAATTTTTCCATATCAATATTATTAGGAACTGCTGTGCTATCTAAATTGATATAAGTGGGCTCAGAAAACAAATAACTATAGCTATCGTATTGGCTAACTTCGTACATTACATAGGACTGCGGTAAATCGACTAAGTGAGAAATACTAAATAACATAAAGAATTTCTCGCCAACCCCGACATCGAAATTCTGCACGATTTGATCTTGAGTCAACGCACGGTTATGGATTGCAACCATTCTAAAAGTACCAGCAAATAAACGATCACTGGATACTTCGTTACCGAGAACGAATGCGTAGGTATCGTTCCAGTCGTTTAACGTACCGCCAGTGGCCACATCTTCTTCGGCAACCAAAACGCCGTTAACAAAGATTTTTCTGCCGTCTGTTGGAGAGAAAGTCGCCACCACATGCTGCAGTGAGGTTTGCAAAATTTCAGCAGCATCGGCGGTTGATAGCTGTGCCATTCCATTTTGATCTGTTTCACTGCTTCTATTTAAGAAATCGTAGTTATAAAGCGTTTGACCGAGAGTAAAGTTTCTAGATGTAGTGCCCGCAGAGTAACTGACGATACCTGCAGGGCCTTCTTGAGTCACGTTAGCTGGTACTACCCAAGCTTCAATTGAATATTCACCGGTTGAGGTGATTAAATCATGTAACTTTTTGCTAGAAGCAGTAGAACCCTGCGCTTTACCATCGACAATTTGGATGCCCCATCCACCGACCCAATTGTAACTACCTGATAAATTCAGGTTAATTGCAGGTTCAACGCCGCTGGTATCAAAGGCGGTAGTGCCTGTACCTGTTTTAAAGTTCCAAACAGCGATAACACTGGCATCATATCGACCACCACCACTTGCCACTATTCCATCAGTGAGGAACAACGCTTTACTTTTTAGAAGACTAGGGTCGACTTCAGTCAGTGGTATTTGACTGGCAAAAGAGGAAATGGCATTTTCCATTTCGGTTGCGTTAGAAGCACAATCGCTCCAGCAATTATGGAATTCGCTTCTAAGTCGTAACACAAAACGTGAGTTTGGAGGTGTATCTAAATCGATTTTAGATTTTGCCGCTGCGTAGGCTGCATCGACATCAGAACTTGCGAAAAATGGTGCATTTGGCGTCGCAGATGTGTCGGTATGACATCCAGAACAATTAGCCGTTAAGAGGGGATGCACCGTGGTTCCGAACAAACTTGAATCGTCGGGGAAAGTTCGACTATCACCCGGTTCTCGAATGGTAGGAGCTTCCAAGTCGATCGAGTTACTGCTTCCCGCAGTATCTCCCGCCCAAGCTGTTATATAACTGGTAATTGTGTCGGCACAGGCGGTATCGCTAGTTAACCAACAATTGTGCCCGCTACTCACTTTTGTGACCATTCTAGAATCTTTGGGTGAGCTTAAATCCACTATCTTGTTAGCTTCTGCGTAAGCAATATTGATATCGTCTAAATTAACAAACTCTGGGACTTGTCCGATACCGTGACATTGTCCGCATCGGTTTTGACCGGATAAATTATCCCATACGTTTAGTTTAAAAGATTGCACATCGTCGGTACTTGGAGGAGGGCCACTGTAATTGCCAGACGGTGGGGCAACCTGAACCGGATTCTCTTCGACTTCCGCGCCACCGCCAGAACAGGCAGAAAGAAACAATAGAGCGGCAGCCGTTAATGCTGTACTAATAATTGGCTGGGAGAAGATCTGTTTGAGTTTATTATCTTGTTTAATTTCCATGTTAATCTCCCATGCAATATACGGCTGATTCAGCAAATGTCCGTTTGAGCTGATAATTATTGTTTGAAAGCGAGGTAATCATACTATCAATTTGCGCACGGTCGGCCGCATTTCCAGGTTTGCGTAAACAAACATTGGCGAATACTTTTTCAACTTGGCATTGAGCAAATTTTGCGCTGTTAGCAAGTTCTTGTCCCATCGTTTTTGCGCCATTCCCGCCTCCCGGCAATGCGTTATCCCAGCCAACATTGGCGTTTTGACCTTGTCGCCAATAATTGTCCCACTTATCGTCGGTAGTGATAAAACCTCCCGGAAAATTGGCGTTGTTATTAAAATATTTCGATTGAACTTGGGTTCCAGTCACAGGGTCTGTAGTTCCAACGGCGTTATATATTAATTGGCCATTGTCGCCGTTTGGATCCGCGTTTACATCGTATTGATAATTGTAATAAGCGAAAGCTTGGATCATGGGGTCCATTCCGGCGTGGCAGCCATAACAAGCATTATTAAAAATTCGACTGTCACCACCAGGACTGCGGGCAACGTCTTGTCTAATTCGGTCAGCCGCGCGTGAAATATCTTTTAATGGTTCTAAGTCACCACACAAGTGGTTGAGAAGGGTAAAACGAAAAAGTGCTCGATTGGTACCATCAATCATAAAAGCCTTGGCTGCTGCCCGAGAGGTTAGAACTCCGGCGGTTGCATTGGCTTCTATCCCTGTAACACTTGATTGGGTGGATTGTTGTAAAACGGCTTGTAAATCAAGCGCTTGATCTTCCATTTCCTGATAATGATTATTGTTGGAGTTAGAATACGGCGTCAATCCCGTCGCGTTGCCGGTATAAATGACATCGCCAGATAGCATTTCTCGAATATCGAGATCATCTCTTACCATACCAATAACCGTTGCTGTGTAGTCATTGAGTGGAGTAAAAACTGTTTGTGCTTCATTGGTCCAAGGTGCTACAAAGTTTTTTAAGGTAACCGAATAAAACGCCGAATTGTTCATTGCGCGATATGCTGCACCGATTTGGTCACCACTACCTATTTCCGTCTCCATCGCATCGAGTGTTGCGGCTGATGGCGGTACTCCTGCTAGCCGATCGTGAATTCGCTTTGCCTGTTCTCGTGGACCCGCAAGTGCGGCCTGAGAAATAAGAATTGATAACCCCAAACCGATCGCCAAATTGCTAATTTTGGACGGTTTTATTTTCTTAACGAAACCTTCTGCCATAATAAATACCCAGTAGATAGTGGTTAAAAGCAGCTATAATTCAATTTCAATATTGTTTTATCCATGATTGTCATAATAGTGCGGATAAAACTGAAATTTAGCAATATGTACCGCGAAGCTGCCCTATTGTCGTAGTTACTTTAGCGTAATTGAAATTAAGTTTTCGTGATGTTTCGCACAGAATTCGATTTTTTATTGGTGAATAATGAAACAACCAAAACTTTGAACGCCTATACTTCAGAATGAATCTATCGGCAAAGCGCGAGTTTTCTTAACTGTTGCTCGCTGCACTTAGGATGGATTGCTGCTTTTAGTGGATGATTGGCAAAGCGCATTACAGTTTTTGATATCTTTATCGTATAAGTAACACAGGTTTTATATGAAATATTTTTGTAAAACAAAGTTCAAACAAATTTCGCTGGTATTTGTTGCTGCAACGATTGTGGCTGGATGTACAAGTGGTGGCGCTGGCGTTGAAACTGGAGGTCAGTCTGACGATCCAGTGGTCGTCGACTTTCCGATTGCTTATGTGAAGCGTTCGTTACCAGTAGAGCTCGATGATAACGATGTTGAGCAGCCGGCCCAGGTTACCTTGCGCGAGCCAATCAATTTTTTCCCTGGCGCTGCACTATTTGTTCGAGATAGAGCGACACCTAGCGCTTTAGAAACTGATGTTACTGCCGGAATATTTGCCGACGACGAACTGTATGATGTTAAAGATGTGGATACATCTTATGACGGCACGAGGCTAGTTTTTGCAATGCGTGCGCCCGATATTGAGGGTGCCGATGAAGAAGATCAGCCAACTTGGAATATTTGGGAATACGATCGAGCTACCTTATCGACCCGTCGAATAATCACCTCAGATATCACTGCAGAAGAAGGCCAAGATATATCGCCTCACTATTTGCCCGACGGTCGAATTGTTTTTACATCAACTAGACAAAGATTAGCGAAGGCGATTTTGCTCGATGAAGGAAAGCCGCAATTCGACGCCTTTGACGAAGATCAAAACGTGGCGACCCTCGCACTTCATGTGATGAATCCTGATGGTTCTGAAGTTAAACAAATTACCTTTAATCAAAGTCACGACTTAGCACCCAGTGTACTTACCAATGGCAAAATTATTTTTAGTCGTTGGGATAATGCCGGAAATAACGATGGTATTAGCCTTTATCAAATTAATCCAGACGGAACGGGTCTTGAGTTTCTTTACGGTTTTCATTCTCACGATACCGGCTCAGACGGTTCTAATATTGAATTTATGCAAGCTCGCCAAGGTCCTGACGGCAGAGTGATTGTCAAACTACGACCAGAAGTTTCAACTCGACTGGGTGGTGAAATCGTTTTTGTTGATTGGCAGAATTTTACTGAAATAGATCAAACGACTGATTCTGCAGTGGGCACCGCTGGTCCCGCGCAAATCTCGGCCACGCCTTTTGATGTGAGAACCGACGATTTGCCATCAATTGGTGGGCGATATTCAAATGTATATCCTTTGTTCGATGGCTCAGGCCGGTTTTTAGTCAGTTGGACCCCTTGTCGGTTAAACGATACCGATAGTTTAGGAAATCCCATTATTACCCCTTGCACGGATGCTGCAATTGCGGTCCCTGGGGCAACCGAAGCGCCTCCGCTTTACGGAGTTTGGAGTTTCGACCCAGTTGCAGGCACTCAGTTACCTATAGTGCCGGGAGTCGAAGGAACGGTAATAAATGAAATAGTTGCTATGGCACCGAGAGATTTGGCAACGATTATTGCCGATATTGAGCCGACTGCCGATGTCAATTTGGTGAATGAAAATGTCGGTGTGGTGCATATTGAAAGCGTGTATGATTTCGATGGGGCTGATCTTAGCCCATTGGGTATCAGTGCTATGGCTGACCCCGTTCAAGCAACAGCTGCCGATAGACCGGCGCGATTTATTCGCATTGTAAAAGCGGTTTCTATTCCAGATGAAGAATTAGTTGACTTGCCGAATACGGCGTTTGGCAGAAGTCAGGCGCAATTAATGCGAGATATCCTTGGTTACGCTGTGGTTGAGCCTGACGGCTCCGCAATGTTTAAAGTTCCCGCAAATATGGCATTTGCTATCAGTGTGTTGGATGCCAACGGTCGCAGGATAACAGCAAGACATCAAAATTGGATGACGGTTAAAGCCGGAGAGGTTAAACAATGTCACGGTTGTCACGCCAACAACAGTGAATTGCCCCACGGGCGATATGATGCAGAGCCGGTTTCGCCTAATTTAGGTGCTCCAGCAACTGGGCTGCCTTTCCCAAATACAAACGCGGCACTTTTTGCCAATCAAGGCGAAACAATGGCAGAAGTAAATAATCGAATCAATGGTTACCAAAATTTGTCGGTCAATATTAATTATACCGATTACTGGACCGATCCAAATATCAGTGCCGTCAATCAGGACATCGACTATAATTATTCTGATTTAAGCTCACCCGCGCCAACAAGTGCTGGTTGCCAGGCTAATTGGAACGCGCTGTGCCGCATTTCAATCAACTATGTTGACGAAATACAGCCTGTTTGGGAAGTTACTCGACAATCGTTTGATGCTATGGGAAATCTAGTCGCTGATAATACTTGCACATTGTGTCACAATAACGTCGATGCGATGGGAGCGACACGAATCCCAGCGGGACAGTTAGAACTACTGGGCGATGTTTCTGCGGATGAGCCGGATCATATTATTTCGTACCGTGAGCTATTATTTACTGATAATGTGGTTGAATTGGTTAATGGGGCATTAATTGACCAATTGGTACCGGTGTTAGATGCCAATGGCAATCCGGTTTTTGAAGTCGATGAAAACGGCAATTTAATATTGGACGCTAACGGTGACCCAATACCTGTGACCCAGACAGTTCCGGTAGGTTCGCCAATGAGAGTTTCAGCAGCCAACAATAGTAATAATTTTTTTAGTTTGTTTGCTGCAGGTGGTACCCACGCAGGACGATTAACCGAAGCGGAATTAAAATTGGTCTCTGAGTGGCTAGATATTGGCGGACAGTATTATAATAATCCATTCGATGTACCTCAAAATTAAAAACAATAAATTTTGGATGGAATTTTAGCGGTAAAGCTAACTTAAGGAATAAAAATAAACTTGCAGCAGATTAAACCAACCTTCGCAAAATTCCTAATTTGTGTCTTTTTGCCGTTTCTTTTGTCGTCGGACGTATTGGCGGACGATGAAGCAGAACAAAAGGTCACTATTGCGGAACCGTTCATTGAATTTCATACCGGACCCGGAAGAGGTTATCCGGTATTTCATATTGAGGAAAAAGGCCAACAAGTCATTTTAATCAAGAAGAAAACTCAATGGTTCAAAATCCGCTCGCTTAAAGGGCAGGAAGGCTGGGTGCATGAAGATACAATGGCAATGACTCTTTCGTTTGGCCAAGAAAAATTCGACGGAGCCAATCAGAATCAACAGGACTTCAAAAAGCGATACTGGGAAGCTGGAGTTTTGGGTGGAGATTTTGGCGGTGCGACCAGCCTAACTCTCTATGGAGGTTGGAATTTTACTGAGAATTTAAGTTCTGAAATAGCGGTATCTCAAGCACTAGGTAATGTTGCAGATATTCGATATGCGACCATTAGTCTATTGCACCAACCTTTTCCGGAATGGCGAGTTACACCATTTTTTAAAGTGGGTGCCGGGATTATCCAAACGCGACCTTTTACAACTTTAATTCAAACCCAGGATAGAACAGATGAGATTGTTAATGTAGGATTAGGGGTAAAGGCCTATATCTCTCGCCAGTTTTTTATTCGGGTGGAGTATACCAATCATACAATTTTAACCAGCAGAAACGACAACGACGAAGTGGAAGAATGGAAACTAGGATTCAGCGTATTTTTCTAAAAATAACGACAGCTTTTTTATTGGTATCGATATCCAGTTTTACAGCTGTGTCTTTACACGCCGCAGAAAATGATTCGGATAAAGATAAATCCGATCAAATCGGTAGTATTTTCGACCCCAAGGTTGAACGACGTGATGTGGAAAGAGAAGCCATTGATACCGAGAATTGGGAAATTGGTGCCTATTACGGGATTATCAGTATCGAAGATTTTGGTTCTAGTGAGATAAAAGGTGCACGGATTGCCTATCACGTAACCGAAGACTTTTTTATTGAAACCAGTTATGCCCAAACCACTGCGGGACTGTCTAGTTTCGAAAGACTCAACGGCAATGTGGTATTGCTAACTGACGCCCAACGAGAATATTCCCATTTTAATGTTAGCCTTGGATTTAATGTCCTTCCCGGAGAAGGGTTTATTGGTGACTCACTAGCGTTTACCAGTTCGCTTTATTTATTAACGGGATTAGGGAGTACTGATTTCGCTGGAGAGCAGCGCTCTACTATTATGATCGGAGGTGGTTATCGAGTGCTTTTTACTGATTGGTTTGCAATGCATCTGACGCTTAAAGATCATTTTTATGATATCGAATTATTAGGTAATACGAAAACGGCAAATGATCTCGAAATTTCAACCGGTTTCACAATTTATTTTTAGTATTTGTCTATAATCTAGTACTCAATCAGAATTTAATTAGGAATATCTCAATGAAACTGTTTACCAAATCAGTCGTTTTTCCGCTGCTCTTTGCAATAATTAGTATCAGTGGCTTATCAATGAGCACTCAGCTTGCGGCCAAAAAATCACCTGCTCCGGAATTTACCCTAAAAAGTAGAGACGGAAAAAATGTTCGATTGTCGGACTTAAGAGGCCAAGTTGTCTTATTAAACTTTTGGGCATCATGGTGTGGTCCTTGTCGTCAGGAAATGCCAATCCTTGATGAAATTCACAATAAATACAAAGGGCTTGGTTTTTCAGTGCTAGGAGTTAATTTAGATGCCAAATCCAAAAAAGCCTATAACTATCTAAAAGATACTCCGGTTACTTTTCCCGTCTTGTTTGATCCCGAAGGAAAAGTGAGCAGCTTATATGGTGTGCAGGCTATGCCTAGTACGGTTATTATTGATAAAGACGGCAATGCGAGATTCTTACATGAGGGATACAAATCGGGCTACGAAGATGACTACCGAAAACAGATTAAAGCGTTGCTGAGAGAATAATATGAACGCAGCGCGTTTCTTACTGGTTATCACGGTTTTGTCTCTATTTACTGGACTCTCTGCCTGTTCAAGTATTGAACCTTGGGTTAAACCCTATGAGCGACAAAACTTGGCAGACCCAATTACATTCTTTGGACGCGATCCGGTTGCAGATAACTATATGCACCATGTACATCAAGCGAGAGAAAGCGCCCGTGGTGCTGAAGGAAGTGCTGGGGGCGGTTGTGGTTGTAACTAAAAAGGCTATGAAAGCATTTTCGCTGTTTGCTGTTTTATCGGTCCAATGGTTTAGTCCATTTGTTAGTGCGGCAGTTCTACCGGAAGATCGTGCTGATGTTTTGTATCACAGATTTGATGGTGGCGACGTTGTGATCGATGGCCCGTCCATTTTGATTAGAAAATCAATTAAAGATACCGTGTCTATTTCCGCTAATTATTATGTCGATAATATCACTAGTGCTTCTATAGATGTCGTAACCACAGCAAGTGCCTATACCGAGCAACGGGTCGAAAACTCAATGAGCGTGGAATACTTACGCGATAAAACAATATTAAGCGTTAGTTACGGACAAAGTGAGGAGAATGATTATTCTGCACGAACCGCCAGCTTTAATTTTAGCCAAGATTTCTTCGGAGATTTGACCACCATCAGTGCCGGTTATTCCCAAGGTTGGGATGTGGTCGGCAAAAGAGGTGAAGAAGATTTTGCTGAAGACGTCGCGCGTAAACAATTTCGATTTGGACTCTCGCAGGTCATTACTAAAAACAGCCTCGTCGGTATATCTTGGGAAACGGTGACCGATGCCGGTTATCTAAATAACCCTTACCGATCTGTTCGTTATTTAGACGCTACCACGGCGACTGGATATAGTTACCAGTCTGAACTCTATCCCGAGACACGCACCAGCGACGCGTTTGCAATTCGGGCCATGTACTACTTACCTTACCGTGCTGCAATTAAGGCCGACGCAAGAATCTTTGGCGACACTTGGGGAATTAGAGCCAAAAATATGGAACTAAGCTATACCCATCCTTACGGCGATCATTGGATTTTCGATGTGAAAATTCGACGTTATCAACAAACGAAAGCTGATTTCTACAGCGATTTGTTTTCTAGAATCGACGCGCAAAATTTCCTAGCGAGAGACAAAGAAATGAGTACTTTTAGTAATGACAGCTTTGGATTAGGCGTCAGCTACGAGCATGAACTTAATGACTGGGGACCGTTTGATCGCGTTAGTTTAAATCTTGTGGTGGATTACATTCAATTTGATTTTGAAGATTTTCGCGATTTACGAGTGCAAACAACAACGCCGGGGTTAGAGCCCTTATATAATTTTGACGCGACCGTAACTCGAGCATTTTTCTCTATTTGGTATTAATCTTAAGCTATCGGAAAGGCGCTTAGCTAAAATTTATTTTTGGTGCTTGCCAGTTAGAATTGATATCTTGGTAGTCGAAAGTTTCCGACTGAAGATCTTTTGAGTCAGAAACAACTTCGATGAATTCATTGTAGGCATACCGACATTCCACGCGGCTTTGAAATGGACCGTAATCGATTTCTTCTCGCGTTTTGAAGAACCAACTGCCTTTTCGGCAGAAAAAACGACCGCTACGGTCGAACAGACCATCATGGTTTTCGTTGTTTCTGTATTTGAAATGTGAGTTTTTGTCAGTCATAACCTTTCCTCCGAGAATCCTTTTTACTGCAGAGAATGCACTGTAGTGTGTTTAATCGACTATATAGTGCCGCTCGTGGGACGATAGCACTATTTATAGTCCATGCAAAGGTAAATAGCGAATATTTCAGCTTGAGATGTAAATAAATTCGATAGAGGGGAGCAAATGTTTGATTAATCTAGCTTAAAAATACCTTTTATTGCCGCAGAAATAACTTAATCTGGTTGCATTCTGTCTTCTGGTCGATAGAGTTGTGGCCAAATACGCACACTTTTGATCATGTTCGTTTTTATTTGCAGTATTTCCATGGGATAACCCGCTAATCTAACCCCGGTACCAGCCTTAGGAATGGATTCTAAATGTTCTAAAATGATTCCATTGAGCGTTTTCGGTCCATCTAAGGGCAAATTCCAATTGAGAGAACGGTTTATTTCTCGAAGTGTTGCGCTTCCATCAATAATGATACTGCCGTCTTTTTCGATTTGAATGTCTTTGTTAATTGCCGCAAAGTCGGTGGTAAATTCTCCAACAATTTCTTCTAAAATATCCTCGAGAGTCACCAGACCTTGGATGTCTCCATATTCATCTACCACGAGACCTATGCGTTTTTTGTTTCTTTGAAAATTAAGTAATTGAGTATTTAAAGGAGTTGTCTCCGGAATAAAAACGACCGTGGTAATCACCGCCAAGAGGTTATCCAAAGTCAGTTCATCTTCTTGCTTGGACAGTAGCTTAACGATTTTTCGAGCATGTAGAAAACCAAGGATATTGTCAATATCTCCTTTGAATACAGGCATTCTGGTATGAACTGCGCCTCTAATTTGCTCAATTACTTGATCGAAATCTTGCTCAATATCGATCCCGGTTACTTCAGCACGCGGGATCATAATATCTTCCACCGTGACTTTTTCTAAATCCAAAATACTGAGCAACATATTTTGGTGACTTTTGGGAATAAGTGCACCGGCTTCATTAACAATAATTTTAAGCTCTTCGGAATTGACGCTTTCATCACGTGCTTTTTTTGTATTTACACCAAATAAACGCAGTAAACCATTGGTGAGTCCAATTACTAGCCAAACCAGCGGATGAAACAGTTTTTGTAGTGGTGTCAAAATATAAGCTGCGGGGAAAGCAACTTTTTCAGGATGTAGTGCCGCCAATGTTTTAGGCGTTATTTCTGCGAACACTAAAATAATGATGGTTAGTGCGCCGGTTGCGATAATGTAACCGATATCACCCCACAAGCGCACGCAGATAACAGTAGCAATTGATGCCGCAAGAATATTAACAAAATTGTTACCTATCAAAATTAAGCCAATTAATTTGTCAGGGCGGGACAAAAGTGCCTGAGTCAGCTTTGCGCCCTGATGTTTAGTTTTAGCTAAATGTTTCAGCCGATATCGGTTTAATGACATCAAGCTGGTTTCTGCGCTTGAGAAAAAGCCTGATAATATAATTAATATCAATAAAAAAATAGCTAGACTGACGGTTGAAATGGTTTCCAATTGCGGTTGTTCTCTAGTTGCACATTTAATTAAGGCTTAACGTTTTAGAATAAACTCTAGAACGAGCTTACTGCCAAAATACCCCAATAATAATAAAAAGACACCCACTAACGTCCATTTAGCAGCAAATACGCCTCGCCATCCTTTTTTGAAATGACCAAACAAAAGTGAGGCTAAGACCAACCAGGATAATATAGTGAGGCTAATTTTGTGGATGCTTTGGCCGTTTGTTTCTTCGCTTGGAAATAAAAATGCTAATGCTAAGGATGCAGACATGAGTATAAATCCGCTTAATAACAATTGGATAAGATAGCGTTCCATACTCTGTAATGGGCCCAGCCAAGAATGAATATTGGCAGGATGCCGTCTCAAACCTTTGTCTATATAGAGCACTAAAAGAGATTGCATTGCCGCCAGCATTAGAATACTCATTGAGCTAATACCAAGTAAAATGTGCCAAATATCAATTCCGCTTTGTTTTGCTTCGATGGAAACTGATCCTTTAAAAACGGCAACTTCAATCAAGCTTGCTGCGGCAATTGGTAGGGAAATTAACAACAGTGCTTGCGCTTTGTGCCTGACGAGGTTCCAATAAACTATCGCCATTGAAATCCAAGTGGTCATGGCAAAAATATTAAATAGACTATAATTTTGACCAAGTCCTCCATCAATATTGAGATAGGCAATGTATCCATGAAGCACTATAGCGACTAACAATAAATTCGGAAGAAAAGGATGCAATGCTTTTGAATGAACTAAACGTCGCCATGCATAAATTAATATACTGCTATAGAGTAAAAAACCAGTGATTTCTAAAGCTAATAAATTCATGTCACAGCCATTTGTCAATGAGAGGGTTATTATTAACTAGCAGGGCATCAGTAACAAGTTTGTTTTTGGTCATTTATTGTTAACGGGTCCCGTTATTTTAGATTATTACGAATTTTCATAGATTTGTTGGCAATATGCGTTAAATAAGAAAATTGATAAGCTTCTGCTAAACAAATCGGTTGTTCAGTACAAATATAAAGCTATAATAGCCAACAATTTTGGGGTTGAATGCCCAATAGTTAAATAGACAATAGATTCCTCGGTGCGAAAATTATGTTTGATAGCTTAAGTGATCGGTTAAATAAAGTATTAAAAAATATCAGCGGTAAAGGGCGAATTACCGAGGATAATATCCAAGCAACGCTTCGACAAGTGAGAATGGCCTTGCTTGAGGCCGACGTCGCATTACCAGTGGTTAAAGATTTTGTCACTAAGGTAAAATACCGAGCACTCGGCAAAGAGGTTAAATCGAGTCTGTCGCCAGGACAAGCATTTATTAAAGTTGTACAAAGTGAAATGGTTAAGGCAATGGGTGAGGCGAATCAATCGCTTAACTTAAAAGCGAAACCTCCCGCAATTGTATTGATGGCTGGTTTGCAGGGGGCGGGTAAAACTACTTCCAGTGCAAAATTAGCGCGATATTTGATGGAACGAGAAAAGAAGTCTGTCATGTTAGTGAGTGCTGACGTTTATCGTCCTGCTGCAATTGAACAATTGCAACGTGTTACTGAAGAAGTCGGCGCTTCTTTCTTTCCGAGTAGTGTTGAACAAAAGCCGATCGACATAGCAAAAGCGGCTATCAAACAAGCCAAAAAAGAATTTGCCGATGTTTTAATTATTGATACTGCGGGGCGCTTAGCCGTTGATGAGGCAATGATGGATGAAATCAAAGCCTTGCATAAGGCCGTCGATCCCGTTGAAACTTTATTTGTCGTGGATAGTATGACGGGTCAAGATGCTGCAAATACGGCCAAAGCATTTGATCAAGCACTTGCTTTAACCGGTGTTATTTTGACTAAAGCCGATGGTGATGCACGTGGCGGGGCTGCGCTTTCTATTCGTCATATTACCGGCAAGCCAATTAAATTTATTGGTATGGGTGAAAAATTAGACGCGTTGGAACCATTCCATCCCGATCGAATTGCGCAACGAATTTTAGGTATGGGCGATGTCCTTTCTTTAATCGAAGAAGTGGAAAGGAAAGTTGATAAAAAGAAAGCTGAAAAGCTAGCCAAGAAGGTTCTTAAAGGTAAGGGCTTTGATCTTGAAGACTTTAGAGAGCAATTGGTTCAAATGAAAAGCATGGGCGGTTTAACCAGCATGATGGATAAATTACCCGGCATGGGAAATGTTCCGCAAGCCGCTAAAGATCAACTCAACGACAAGGTAACCGTGCGTATGGAAGCGATTATCAATTCGATGACCGCCGCAGAAAAAGCCTTTCCAGATGTAATAAAAGGCTCACGTAAACGGAGAATCGCCAATGGGTCAGGCACTGAAATTCAAGACGTTAATCGAATGTTAAAACAGTTTAAGCAAATGCAGAAAATGATGAAGAAAATGAAAGGTAAAGGCGGCATGATGAAAATGATGCGAGGGATGAAAGGAATGATGCCGCCAGGAGGTATGCCCCCAATGGGCTAGCATCGATTTCCAAACCACTGGAATTCGCCACAATCTTGGCATTCTTGCAAATCAGAAAGAAAATTGTCCAAACTGCGATTGTTCTATAGATTGGCACTTTAGATGGCCTGTAATTCAACCTTTAGCACTAGATTCGGATCTCTAAACGTGATTACACACGCCAAATCTAACAATTGTTTAATAATTCTTTAAAAAACCGACAAATTAAGCGTAAAAAAGGTTTCCAAACGCGGCATTTAACGATAAAATGCGCGTCCTTTGTGCTCTGAGCGAAAGTTCGCTGGCCAATTGAGGCCCCGAGCGGGTTCATTTAGGGTCAGTTAGTGTTCAATTTGGACACTAGACGTAACAAACATCTATACCAAGAATTTAGAGGAAATATAACGCATGGTTACCATTCGTTTAGCCCGTGGTGGCTCAAAAAAGCGTCCATTTTACCATATGGTCGTAACTGACAAGCGAAATGCTCGTGATGGTCGTTTTATTGAACGTGTTGGATTCTTTAACCCTGTTGCTCAGGGACAAGAAGAACGCATTCGTGTTGATAGCGCTCGTGTTGATCATTGGATTGGACTTGGCGCTCAAATGAGCGATCGTGTTCGAAAACTAATAAAAGACAATAAAGCGGCTTAATTTTTCGCCCTAAACAATGAATAACAAAGCTCTGGATAACCAATCGATTATTATCGGCCAAGTTTCTGGAGTTTTTGGTGTACATGGATGGGTAAAAATTTTTTCGCACACCGAACCGAGGGATAACATACTGCAGTATGATCCTTGGTTATTAAAAGATAAAAATGGTTTTCGACCGGTTAATTTAATTAAGGGTCGCAAGCAAGGCAAGACGATTGTTGCGCAATTAAAAGGCGTTGATGATAGAGAAAAAGCGCATTCATTGATCGGAACCGATATTGCGATTGAACCGAGCCAACTAAAAGAGCACAATGAAAACAATTTTTATTGGCGTGATTTGCAGGGGCTTAAAGTCGTTGGAATCAATGGCGTTACTTTTGGAACCGTCTCTCAAATGATGGCAACCGGCGCTAACGATGTGATTGTTGTCAAATTGGAAGAAGACTTAGCGAAAGCTAAAGGCGAAAAAGAAATGTTGATCCCTTATCTTATGGATAGAGTGGTCAAAAAGGTTGATCTTGAAGAAGGATTAATCGAGGTTGATTGGGATGAAAATTACGACTAACGGATCGCAAGGCGATTCGGTAGACATTTCATCCGGACAGGGCCAAAAATTGTTGTTTAGTGCAATTAGTTTGTTTCCTGAAATGTTCGATTCAATTACCCAGTACGGAGTTGTTGGAAGAGCGATAAAAAATAAAATTGTTGGCTTGGAGTGTATCAACCCTAGAGACTTCACCCAGGATAGGCACCGAACAGTTGATGATCGGCCCTACGGTGGTGGACCGGGCATGTTGATGAAAGTGGAGCCTTTGGCGAAAGCCATTGAAGCGGCCAAGCTGTCTACCAAAAGCCCAGTAGCAAGCAAGGTTATTTATCTTTCGCCACAAGGTAAAAGAATGAGTCATGGTTTGCTGAAAGATTTGACCGAGCAACAACATTTAATTTTGCTGTGTGGTCGATACGAAGGTGTTGACCAGCGATTGATTGACAATCAAGTGGACCTTGAAATTTCACTCGGTGACTTTGTCTTGAGTGGAGGCGAATTAGCGGCAATGACACTAGTTGACGCAGTGACTCGTTTGTTGCCCGGTGTGCTCGGCCATAGTGAGTCGGCAATAGAAGATTCTTTTGAAGATGGTTTATTAGACCATCCTCATTATACTCGGCCTGAGAGTTATCAGGGGAGTGATGTGCCCACGATTTTGTTAGGTGGTGACCATCAAGCAATCGCTGATTGGCGTTTACAGCAACGGTTAGGTAAAACCTGGTTGAAAAGACCGGATCTATTATTAGATAAAAAGTTATCTGATAAAGAGCACCGTTTGTTAGAAGAATTTAAGAAGTGCCATGTGGCGAAATAAATTTGAGTATTTTTGTTTTAAAGTTAAAAGTTTGGTTTGAAAAACCTAGGAGTGAATCATGAGTAAATTGATAGAACAACTGGAACAGGAACAAATGAATAAAGAGATCCCTGAGTTTGCTCCAGGTGATACTGTCATTGTTCAAGTGAAAGTAAAAGAAGGCGAAAGAGAACGTCTACAGGCGTTTGAAGGCGTTGTAATAAGTGTTAAGAACCGTGGATTGAACTCCGCATTCACCGTTAGAAAAATATCTTACGGCGAAGGCGTTGAGCGTGTATTTCAAACTTACAGCACTATGATTGAAAGCATTTCAGTTAAAAGACGTGGCGATGTTCGACAAGCGAAACTTTATTACTTGCGTGAACTTAGTGGTAAGTCGGCTCGAATTAAAGAAAAACTCGATATTAAGAAATAGATATTTGCTAAGCAAGTGTTAAATGAAAGGCTGGTAGAAATACCGGCCTTTTTTCGTTTAATGCTGCTAGCAATACAACCAACATCGAATAGTGATTCGTTATTGTCATTTTAAATGCTGTTGAGAGAGGATTTCCTTTGATAAATCAGTCTTTTAGCCATTCTCTGCTATAATTTGAAGTAACTTACTAAAAAGCGGCGAATAAAATTTCTAAAAAGATGGCCAATTTATGTTAAAACTTGACGATTTCTTTGGGTTGAAATTAGAAGCAGAACGATCGGACATTTCGACATTCCTGTCGGCTGTGAATGTTGACAAAGCCATAAATAAGACCAAAGTTGTTAAAAAAATATCAGCGAGCAATGGTGCCGATTCTCCAATTGTTGGTGTCGCTCGACGTCAGCAATTCATCAAATTGCTTAAGCCGCTAGTTAATGATGAGCTGCTCGAATATGACCCTCGATATTATACAAAAGAGGTCAATACTTCATCGAATCATGATAGACGTTATTGTGCAGAAGATAAGCTACTTCAAGTCGGATTAATCATAGCCTCCACAAAAAGCATTAAAACACTTGAGAATGAACCTAATATTGTTAACGTAAAACAATTAAGGGAAGCGGCATTTTTGGAAAGCCGTTTTGATCGTCTTTGGGAAATTCTTAGTCAGGAAACACACCATATTGTTAAAGCCTTTCGCAAGGGTAAAAAATAGTCCCAATTCTTTCTTTGGCAAATCCGTTCGGCTGCGCTTTATCACCAATTTAATTTTTCAAAGACGACTTAGTACTTAACTCGATCAATTTGTTGCTTGGCGGAGATATTTTGGGCAAAAAAAACCCGGACAGATTGGCAGATCAGGCCGGGGTAGGTTCCATGACAGAGGAAAACCTTAATTCACTGGAAAAACTCTTTCTATTAACTATGACGGTTAAAATGACAAAAAGTTTTATACAATACACAAAATATTACGTTTAACTTTTTGAAACTATTCTCTTCATTTGCAGTATAGAACACCGGTTAAATAGAGAAGGATTTTGGGTTATCAGGATAAGCTTCAATAGTTACAATGGCTTAGACGGCCATATCGATTAGGAAATTTGTTCTAGAAAAATATAAAGCATTAAAATTGAGATCAATATAACAAATAAGTCTAAAGGTCTTTCTGTTTTTACCGAATAGTCGATCTTGTTTGAGTCGATAACTCATCATTTTCTATGTTTTGGGTGGTATTATCCAATCAATCATTAATAGAGCTTAAATAAACATGCTTGAACAATTTAAAATCGTTTTATCTCATACCACTCATCCCGGAAACATTGGCGCAGCGGCCAGAGCGATGAAAGTTATGGGACTTTCTCAGCTGGCATTGGTCAATCCCTCCCAGTTTCCAAGCGCAGAAGCGAGTCAAAGGGCTTCTAAGGCATCCGATCTTCTAGCAAATGCGCAGCTCTACCAAACAATCAATGAAGCGATATCAGATTGCAGACTAGTGGTAGGAGCGAGCGTACGAACGAGAACCTTGCCTAGTCGATTGGTCACGCCAAGAGAATTGGTGAAAATCGTTGAACAAAATCCAAGCAACGTTCCAGTGGCGTTGCTTTTTGGCACTGAAAATTCGGGTTTAACCAATGACGAACTTCATCTTTGTCATTACCAAGTCTATATTCCAACCAACCCAGACTATTCGTCCTTGAATTTGGCTTCAGCGGTCCAATTAATTAGCTACGAGTTAAGGTTGGCATTTAGTGATATGAAACAATTGCCAGAGCAGCGAGTCATTGACAATGAACGAATCATTTCGCGTCAGCAATTGGATGGGTTGTTAGCCCATTTTGAAAAGGTTATGACTGAAACGAAATATTTAAATCCAGAGCATCGCAAACAGATTGATAATCGAATGAGTCGTTTATTCAGTAAAGCCGAAGTGACAGAAAGTGAAAACCGAGTGTTAAGAGGATTTCTTTCGGCCATTGAGAACTCGTTGGGTCTATAAGTTATTTTACAGACATAAAAAAGTTGGCAAAATTAACATGATGTTTAAAAGAATTAAAGAAGATATTGGAAGCGTTTTTGAGCGTGATCCCGCCGCTAGGAATACTTGGGAAGTTCTTACCAATTATCCAGGTTTACATGCCGTTTGGTGGCATCGACTAGCCCACAAGTTGTGGCAAAAAAACTGGTTTTGGTTTGCCCGCTTTTTATCGACCATTTCTCGCATGCTCACGGGTGTGGAAATTCATCCGGGTGCAAAAATTGGCCGTCGTTTTTTTATCGACCACGCGATGGGGGTTGTAATCGGCGAAACGGCTATCATTGGCGATGACTGTACCCTTTATCATGGGGTGACTTTAGGCGGAACCTCCTGGGATTCTGGCAAGCGTCATCCAACCCTAGAAGATAATGTGGTAATAGGTGCCGGAGCCAAGATACTGGGTCCTATTACGCTTGCAAAAGGAGTTCGTGTTGGCTCAAATGCGGTGGTAACCAAAGATGCGCCTGAAGGGGCAACTGTTATTGGAATTCCTGGACATATTATTGACGTTCGCTGCAATAAACCCAATTCTCACAGGCAAAGAGTCGAGCAATTAATTGGATTCGAGGCCTACGGCGAAAGTCAAAAATGTTATGATCCAGTGGCGCAGGTTATCAGTAATATTCTCGATCACTCACGAGCCGTTGATAACCAGTTACACCTTTTGATTGAAGCGCTGTCAAACAAAGGGATCGATATTCAGTCACTTGAACTACCCGGAATCAATGCGACCGATTTTTTGGAAGAAGTCGACCTACTTAATTCTGCAGACAAAGTCATTGATGAGCAACTAACATCTCACTAATAAATATATTGATAAATTGAAAATAAAAACGACGAACCAAGCTAATATGAATCAACCAATTTACTTAGATTACGCCGCCACAACCCCGGTCGATCCAATTGTCGCGAAAGCGATGCTAGATTGTTTGACCATTGATGGAGCATTCGGCAATCCCGCCTCGCGTTCTCACCGATACGGCTGGCAGGCGGAAGAACTTGTTGATATTGCTCGTAATCAAGTGGCTGATTTGCTTAGTGTCGATGCGCGGGAAATAATTTGGACTTCAGGAGCGACTGAAGCGGACAATTTGGTATTGAAAGGCATTGCCCAATGGAGCAAAAAAGGCCATATTATTACCAGTGCTTTCGAGCACAAAGCCGTTTTAGATTGTTGCATTTACTTAGAAACGCTGGGCTTCGAAATTAGTTATTTAAACCCGGACAGTAACGGCATTATCGATCCGCAACTGGTGGCGGACGCGATTAAAGAAAATACAATCCTCATTTCAATTATGCATGTCAATAATGAACTTGGTTCAATTCAAGATATAAAAAGTATTGGTGAGATTGCTCACCAAAAGAATGTGCCCTTTCACGTTGATGCTGCGCAAAGTGGCGGCAAAATGAAAATCGATTTAAGTGATTTGAAAGTTGACTACATGTCTTTTTCTGCGCATAAAATTTATGGACCCAAAGGTATCGGGGTTTTGTTTGCCAGAAAAAATCAGCAACCCAATCTAGAAGCCCAAATTCACGGAGGAGGGCATGAGAGAGGACTACGTTCAGGAACCTTACCGACCCACCAAATAGTTGGAATGGGGTTAGCTTTCGAACTGGCAAGAAAAGAATTACAGCAAAATAAGCGTCATGTATTAGCGCTAAAAACATTGTTTGTTGAAGAAGTTTGTCAGCTTGAAGGGGTTCATATTAATGGAGAACTAGCCACTAGTGTGGATGGTATTGTTAACATTCAATTCGATTACGTCGACAGTGAAACCTTGTTAATGGCGCTTAAAAACATCGCTATATCCTCCGGTTCGGCCTGTACCTCCGCCAGCATTGAACCATCCTATGTTCTTAAAACCATCGGTTTATCCGATCAGCAAGCCCATAGTTCACTGAGATTTTCGTTTGGTCGATTCACCACCGAAAAGGATGTTTTAGATGCTGTTGAAATAGTTCGTAGCGGTTTGCAGCGACTTAGAAGTTTATCGCCGGAATGGCTGGAACGTCAGGCGTAACCCTCTTGTTTTCGCACCAATTAATAGCCAAATATTATTTAAAAAATGGTTAATTTGGACTAATCTTAAATGGCAATTGGCTATTTTCATCTTTTTGTAAAATAATTTAAATAAAGGCTTGTATTTTTCGTCAAATCACGGATAATGCGCTCCGCATCGGGTCGTTAGCTCAGCCGGTAGAGCAGTTGACTTTTAATCAATTGGTCGGGCGTTCGAATCGCCCACGACCCACCATATATAAGGCCTCCAGCAATGGGGGCTTTTTTATTGTCTAAGAAAATGAAATTGTCTAACATTTTGAGCACTATTTAGCC
>Ga0316209_1000586_pt1 | contig 57781 bp, 40 predicted proteins | sample 6monopyrite_MG_FD_204945 | JGI IMG/M metagenome (GOLD analysis project Ga0316209, IMG submission 204945) | Microbial mat bacterial communities from mineral coupon in-situ incubated in ocean water Damariscotta River, Maine, United States -... | ecosystem: Environmental > Aquatic > Marine >... | reverse complement strand
CAATAGATCATAATCAATAATAAAAAAAACATTACCAACTGAATATTTTTTTCATTTTTCAGCAAATCCTGTGCTGCACTGACATTTTTTATTAACAACTTCACCATTGATAAAAAGGCTGCGAACACAAGCACCTTTAGCGGGACAACTGCATCAGACCATTTCCCCCCATACAACCCAATGATAAAATCATCCGCTACGTTATATAAAACAAACAACACTGGAAAAACAAAAAGACTAATAAAACACAGCGCATTGACATACAAGCTATTACTATAATTTTTATCACCCTGAAATTTTGAAAGCACACCAAATATTATTTGACTTAAACTATTTTGAACAAGCTCGACAGGAAGGTTCGCTAATGAAGCAGATCGATTATAAAAGCCTAATGCCGCTACTCCGCTCAAGCTGCCAATCATCATTTTATCCACTCGAGTGCTTGCTGTATTTATCATCAAAATTATATATGTATTCCATGAATACCTAACTAACTCTTTTATTTTTCTAAAAGAAACAAACCCTGGTAACCACCGCTTATAGTGCCAAAGCAGATACGCTGAAATAAGCATCGACATCAAGCCACCTATTGCCAAACTAATAGCCCCAAACCCTAAGTACGCAAGAACAATTGTTACTGGGATAACGTAAAGATTTGAAGCAATATTAACTTTACTTAAAGTCTTGAAATCCATATCACGACGTAAGATAACTCTCACTGCTGCTATATAAGGCATCAACAACAAATTTAAGGCCATAATATGACCGACTGCTTCAACGCCTCCCCCGTCATAAAAACTATCCAGATAACCTAAAGTAAACAGCAATAGGAAAAGCGTAAAGATTGACGCGACCTGCATTACCCAAAAACATGAATTTAACTGAACTTCGTCCATCACCTTGCGCTGAATAAGCGCTTCCGGAAACCCAAAACGAACCTGCGTTAGAAGAATAGCAATGTAACCTGAGGCGGCAATAAAAACACCAAAATCTGACGGCTCAAGGAGGCGAGCCAGCACCACACCAGTCATAAAATGTAGTACTGTCATCACAAGCGTACGGAATGATGACCACATTACTCCAGACTTCAGTTTATCTCTAAAATTATTATCCACGAGAACCTATCAAATTTTTAACAATACTAGCACTTTAGCACTTTAGCACTTTAGCACTTTAGCACTTTAGCACTTTAGCACTTTAGCACTTTAGCACTTTCTACAGGATCAATAACAACGACACTGCATATGAACTCATAATTTAAATTCAGACAATAATTTTTGTATTCTCGTAGGAGAATTTCGCTAGAACACTTTGCAATCTTCAAAAATTACAAAAAATATTTTCTTAGCTTTTCTCTTCTAGTATTTATTATTTTTTTATTCTTATCTTTTTTTCACGACGAAGTAATTGCTTAGCACCCACATTATTATCCCTCGCTTTAGATATATATTTTTCTGCCTTACTAAACTCATCAACAGAAATATAATAATCAATAACACGCAAATAAGGTGAGAGATAATCCGCTTTCAGGCTGATTGAACGCAACCACTCTACTAAAGCCTGAGACATATCTCCTTTTAATTTATATATATCACCCTTCTTCAAAGCCATTTCTGGCAAAAGCGCAAACCCTTTTGTAGAACGCATTTCGGAATATTCAATATTACTAATTGCTTGCTTTAAATTTATTTTTTCTCCAACGCCCATGGCACGAGCTTTATTAATCTCATCTAATGCGTCACAATAATGATGAATATGATAATAATTTTCGACCCCCAATACTGCCATCCACTTGCGCACTTCAGGTAATGCTTTATTATTGCCTGAAGCAGTGGATTTTGGCGCGCAATAAGGCGGCAACTTCTTAAGCTCTTGGGCTGACATATTATTGAAGTTTCCGATTGCATGGCTAACCATAGGAGCAATGGTCACAGTAATAAAAAATAAAAAAAACATAGCCTTCTTAATAATAGACATTACAAAACCTCTTCAATTATTCAACTCAATTGCAAGCAATTCATCAGCTACTTTCTCCCAAGAAAACTTTTCCTCAGCTCGTTTTCGCCCTTGGCAAGCTAATTTTTGGCGACATAATTCATCCGTCAACAATGCATGCAAAGCATTTATAACTGCTAGCATTTTCTCTCCATCTACGATAAACCCAGTTTCACCATCTACCACAGATGAGCTTGTACCCCCCTTATTCCCAGCCACAACCGCTTTAGCACATGCGCCAGCTTCTACAAACACCATTCCAAAACCTTCTGTATCCCCATCAATCTCGCGGTTAGGCATGGCAAACACATCACAAGCATTATACCAGCGAGGCAAATCATCTGATGTAACATGCCCTAACAAATGTACGCGACCTATAACACCAAGCTCATTTGCTAATGTTTTTAAATACTGCTCATCTTCACCGGTACCAATAATGACATATTGAACATCAACACCTTTCTCTATGAGTTTCGGTATTGAACGCACCACCTGGTCAAACCCTTTTCGCCGACTAAGCCTGCCTACAGAAAGAATTAATTTTTGCTCTGGCCTCAAATTGACCAAGGCAGGCAAGCCCTTAACTTCCAGACCAGGTCTAAAACGCTCAACGTCCACGCCCGGATTAATAATTACAATTTTCTTATTATTAACTCCAATCTTTAACAATTCTTCTCGAGTAAAATCACTGTTAGCAATTACAACATCTGCACGATGATAAGTAAAAATCATCACTTTAAATTTTCCAGACTGACGCCAAGTAGTAATTTCTTCACCATGAGCATATATCACAAGCGGTTTGCGAAATATTTTTGCGACAACTAAACCAACTAAACCTTCTGGCAACACCCTGCCAGCATGCACAACATCAATTTTATTTGTTAAAACAATGATAAACGCCCTAATAAATAGCTTCACATACATCGCGAGCGACTCTGGTCTCAACCACCAATGACGTTTACAGCTAACTCTATGGACAGTATTGCTATGTTGCACATCATACTCAGCTGCACCTGGAACATCAGACGTTACAACATGTATTTCTCGGCCGCCTACACGACGATACACTTCATCAAACCAAACAGCAGTGCCACCTTTGGTGGGTAGAAAGAGTTCAGTCAACACTAAAAGCTTCATGCTATTTTTCAACTTCTTGCACCAATATCGAAAAAAATGAACGCAGATCTCTCATTTCAGGCTTAAAAATAAAACTCTTAATTAAAACCTTCATAGCTTTAGTCTTCAAACCTGCTCGCAGATAAAAATAAAATAAATTCATATAGCCTGACTTAACAAGATTACGCCACCCTTGCCTGACTTCTTTTGACATGACCGTGATTTCACAAGACATGGATTTCAGCGCTCTTATCGTTTCAAATTGCGCTCTTTCAACATTCGAGCGAATTAATCCGGCATCATGAATAAAATAAACAGCCGTCGATTCACACATCACACCAACATTTGAACTCTGAGCAATACATCGAATAATAAAAACAACATCTTCACAAATTTGATACCCAACAGGGAAACCACCCGACTTATGAAACAATTCACGCTTAACAGAGAAACAGCGCGTATCGCTAAATTGAGCCTCTAGAAATAACCGTTTATCTTTATCCTCGCCTAATAAGGCTATATCCCCACTACGCCCACTATCTATCGAAGCAAGTAACTTTCTATTATCATCTATTGAATGCTTAATAAGCTCACCTTCTTCATTACGATATTCAAAGCTCCCTACAACACAATCAACAAATGACCATTTATTTACTACAGCAACCTGACTCTCTAAGCGAGTGGGTAAATACCAGTCATCACAATCAAGGAATGCAATCCAATCTCCTGAAGAAACCTCTACACCTTTATTTCTTGCTGCGGATACACCTGAATTTTTTTGATAAATATACTTAACCTTACTTACATAGCCTTTTGCTATCGACGAAGTGTTATCAGTAGAACCGTCATCAACAACAATAATTTCATGAGCTGGATATGTTTGATGTACTATCGAATCCAGAGCCCTAGCCAATGTTAATGCTCCATTGTAAACGGGGATAATTACAGATATTTTAGGCATATCAAATACACACGTCACTCACTAGCGCCCATATAATATTTTCCATTCAGGGTAAGATCGGCCGGTTAATTCAGAAAGCTCTTCAACCTTAGGTAAGTGTGTTTTTCTTAGCATCTCAACAACATCACTCATATCAACTTTCTCACGCTCTACACGACTTTCAATCATTCCTTTTGTTTTATTAATAAATTGACGAGGCAAAAACTTCTTAACGCTTTGCACAATATCTGAATTAATAACATTTTTTATAACCACTGACTTTGATGGGTGAATCAGCACTTTGGGAGTGACATTCCGTGGGGACGAGTCCGCTGGCATTTTAGAAAAAGCACTTAATTGCAACCACGAACATATTTTATTCAATTCACTCAATGCATCCAGCTTTAATGACTCAAATGTTAAGGTATAAATTTGATCCGACTCAAAATTACTAAAATATGGCTTCAGCTGCAACGCATAGTCACTCACCTCACTGAACTGACTGTCTTCATTAAAGGCTTGCCTTGGAGGCCTTATTTCCCCTCGATGTTCCACCATATGCCAATAATGGCTGATACACCTCTCTACTGGGTCACGCATTATGTATAAAATTTTGGCCTTACTTTCAAACTTCGCAATTCTTCCAGCCACTTCGGGCATCAATGGCATCTTAGAATATTCTGTGCTCGACTCTCCCGCATATAATACATCTCCAATATTTTCAAACAATTTAAGATATGCTTCCTCCGAACGCCAAAAGCCCATTTCCCACATTTCAGGCCATTGTTGTTCAAGAATCCCAGGATCAATAAAGTGACAAGGCTCTTTCGGATCGCACATAAATATTTTCTCATGCTGATTCAAAAGCGAATGAAGGCTAGATGTGCCCGATTTCATAGCACCTACAATAAATAAATTTGGTCTATTCACATTAACACCCAAACTAGCAAGAAATTCGTTATACCTGTAAATCATCATACAGCTATAACCTAAATATAAAATAACCTTGATTACACAGCGTTGGTCATATACTCAACTGAATGATATTATCCAACTTGACCATAAACACGTTTTAACCCTAGAAATCCAACCGTAAACAATGCTTAAAACACCCTTTACTAGAATGCTAACGATACATATTAATCGTAAAACAAGCGATAACCTTTAACGTTACTTTACATTTATATAATAACATCCCAGCACAGATTATTAAGTCATGACCAATATTTTCGGATGGATCAACACCAACTGTCTAAACAACAGCAATGAGTTGTCTTCTATTGCCAATAACATGGGAAATACTTCCAACAAAGGCTCCTCTATTCACACTGAAAACATATTGCGAAAAGGTGATAGCACAGCCTTTTCAGCTTTCTCAGGACAAGGAGAAACCTCGCAGCACGAAGGTCTACTTATCAGCCTTAGTGGGCGACCGTGGTGGAACGACTCTCAGCTAAAAGATAAAGCTGACAAACATGGGCATGCCGCAGCTATTGCCCATGCTTATCACAATCACGGTCACAAGCTGTTACAGTTTATTCACGGCAATTTCACATTAGCTGTGCTAGACGTAACTGCTAACCACGCTTTGCTTGCAATTGACCGAATCGGCATATGCCCAATGAGTTACTGGCACCAGGATGACAAACTTATATTTGCTTCCAGCGCCAATGCCATCACCGCTCATCCTGACGTCCCCAACGAACCAGACAAACAATCAATTTTCGATTATCTGTATTTTCATATGGTACCCAGCCCACGTACTATTTTTCAGAACATTGAAAAATTACTGCCCGGACAATATCTCAGCTTCGATAATGGCGCTGTGCACAAAGATTTTTACTGGCACCTCGAATATCAAGACAAGAAACCAGAGTCACAACTGTCTTTAGAAACTGAACTACACCAGCTATTACGAGACAGCGTGAAACGCAGCCTGGGGGATGGAAAAGTTGGCGCTTTTCTTAGCGGTGGAATCGACAGTTCAACCATTTCAGGAATTTTAACCGAAGTGTTAGGACAACCCGCAAACACCTATTCCATAGGCTTTAACGCTAAAGGCTACGATGAAACAAAATTTGCCAGAACCAGTTCAAAATATTTTGGTACCACGCATAAAGAGTATTACGTCACCCCGCAAGATGTAGTTGACGCGATACCCAAAATTGCTGCCAGCTACGATGAACCCTTTGGCAATGCCTCTGCAGTACCTACCTATTTCTGCGCCAAAATGGCTAAAGAAGACGGCATTGATGTCATGCTTGCCGGAGACGGTGGCGATGAAATTTTTGCTGGCAATGAACGTTATGCTAAACAGGTGATATTCGAACGCTATCAGCTTATTCCAGCAACTGTTCGCTCAGCACTTATTGAACCTATCGCTCTCAATTTTCCCGGAGCGAATGCCATCATGCCTTTACGTAAACTAAAAAGCTACATTGAACAGGCTCGAGTACCTCTGCCCGAGCGACTGGAAAGTTACAACTTTCTCCAACGCGGACCAATCAACAATATCTTTACCCAAGACTTTCTCGCCAACATTAACATTAACGAACCCGCGGATATTTGTCGTGATGCATATCAACGCACACACTCCAACGACATCCTAAACAAAATGATGCACTTGGATCTTAAAAACACCCTGGCTGATAATGACCTGCGAAAAGTCAATCGCATGTGTCAGCTCAGCGGGGTAGAAGTGAGGTATCCGCTGCTGGACGAATTACTGGTGGAGTTTTCAGGCCGAGTACCCGTCAATTTAAAACTTAAAGGACAAGAACTACGTTATTTTTTCAAACATGCCCTAAGAGATTTTTTGGCACCAGACACTCTAAGAAAATCCAAACACGGCTTCGGTCTTCCCTTCGGCTTATGGATGAAAGAATATACTCCACTACGTAATCTAGCTAACGATTCTTTAAAAAGTTTTGGCCAACGTGGTTATGTCCACAACACATATCTTGACGACCTGAAAAAGAAACAAAACTCTGAGCATGCCGGCTATTATGGCGTAATGATCTGGGTCATTATGATGCTGGAGCAGTGGTTACAAAACCACGAATAACCGCACTAGAAACAATAAACCGCACTTGCGCCCTACACCCTACAATAGAAACACAAAGAGAGTCCGACTAAGCAACATAAAACGCTTCACTTACTTTCTGATAGCATGTAATTTCAAATGCCACTGAACTGATTAACCCCAACTTTCCGATATATCATCTAACAAAGATTAGAGCGTAATTTACTTTTAACCACTACCAGTGCCTTTTTCTCTTCATCAGCCAAATATTTAATTACTATCACTTTAGTAAGAATCATCATAGCTATCAGGTGATAATAAAGATCAAAATAAGCTAAACCTAAAAAAGCACCACTAACCGCATAACCAATCAGTGAGACCTGCAGCATAGCAGCCATATCGTGACACCACCTCAGCTCCTCGTTTTTCTTTGCCTGTTTTATAACCCAACCACCTGAGAACCAGGTCAAACAACCTAATGCAAGAAACAAAATCAAGCCAATAAAACCATGCTCACCAAGGATTTCAAAATAGATACTATGTGCATCAGTTTGACCAGAAAACACTTCAAACCCTCCACCAGTTAATGGTTGCTCAACCGCTGTTCTAAATGCAAAGTTCCATGCTTCAATACGACCCATAGCAGACATATCTTCTTCATACGTCTGAATTGTAGACATCCGTTCATGCCATGACTCTGGCATGAAGTTATAAGCTAAATATCCAGTTCCAAGCAGCAAAACTAATAACAACAATTTTCGTCTACTTTTAAGCACTAAAAACAAAACCATCGCTAAAACACCAAGTAAAGCACCACGCGATTGGGTACCCAAAACAGCAACAAAGGTTATAAGCATCGCGGCCGTAATGGCATGGCGAAAATACCACTGCTTAATTTGTAATTGTAAAAATCTCATCAAAGGAATCACCATAATCAGAGCTAAACCTATTTCATTATTACCACCAATAAATGTCCCCTGAGGCCCTTGCACATGAAATCCTCCTCCTGAAGTTATGGTAAACAATCCACCCTTCACACCATAAAACCCCAAAGAAAGCACAATAATCCAAACTAAATAAGTAAGACGCTTTTCAGAACCCATAACCATAAGCGTCACAAAGGTCATCACCTGAATTTTAATAACTTTCTCAAATTGTTCCCAAGCCAGATCAATATTGAGCGCAAAAATAGTTGTAAACAACATCCAGGCAATAAAAATTACAAGAACAATTACTTCCCTTGTCCAAGGTATTTTTTTACTTTCCTTACAAAAAACCAATCCTACTATGGTAAATATTGCAATGAGCTGGGCGAAAGGGAAATCAACGGCAAAGCCATAAGCAAGGCGATGAGGGTTCATATAGCTAATCCAAGACCACAAGATAACCCCAATCCATGGCTGAAACAAAACCGCAGGAAGAGCACCTAAAACAATCATTGTTACGAATAAATCTCGCATTTCTAAATTATGCTCAACTTGATACCACGTGACTGATCACATAGCGAAATTTTCCTGACACTTCTGAAGCAATATTTTCGACTAGCTCGACATCAACTTTCACATCCTCACCTAAACGCTGGCTGATACCATTGCGGATAACAGCTACATTTGTTTCGGAAAAACCTGAAGAAACCACCAGCTCAACACGGGTTAAACAAATAGACTCTTGGGTAATTTTGAAATTCTCAACCCCCTGAATATCACGAATCACGTAAATCAATGACAAACCATGCATCACGGTACCATCTGCTGCTATAATAAAGTCTGTTGATCTTCCCTGTATTTCCTTTATAAGCGGCAGGCCGCGACCACATTTACAATTTTTTTCGTCAAGGACAGCTATGTCTCCAGTTCGATACCGGATAAAAGGAAAATCTTTTGTCGCCAAATGGGTAATAACAATTTCACCTACTTGTCCAAAGGGAAGAACTTCTCCTGCCTGATCAACAATTTCAACTATGATATCTTCTGCTGTAATATGCATTCCACCTTCCGGACATTCATGCGCAATGAAGCCAGCATCTCTCCCTCCGTAGCCATTTGCCACCTTGCAACCGAATACACTTTCAATATTTTCTCTTTGTTCATCGTAAAGCCGTTCAGAAGTCACAAAGGCTACTTTAATACCCAAATCATTCATGGCGATACCTTTTGCTCGTGCATGCTTGGCTATATGAGCAAGCGCTGAGGGATAACCAAACAACATACTGGGCTTGAAATTTTGAATCTGCGTTATAAACATATCCAGCTTTTCTTTCGACATTTCAAATGCCGGCAACAATATCGTACGCAATAATTTATCACGCATTGCTCTAACACGATCCTGCGACCCTAGTTCAATAGGGGAGCCCCAAACCACCACCTCTGTGTCACCTATATCAACATCCCACCAACGTGTAGCACGCCACTTTGCCGCAACATCGTGACTTACCCGCTCATTACCAATAAAAAACACTAATGGCTCACCACTGGAACCACCAGTATTAAAACACATCAGATCAGTCGCACCACTAGATTTAAGGTTTTCTAAGTTTTCTCGAATCTCACGTTTTGTCAAAAAAGGTAATTTTTTCAGATCATCTAGAGATTGAATTTCAACATCAAAATCTTGTTTTTTAAACAACTGCTTATAATAGGGCACATTTTTATCCGCGTAGGACAATAAAGATTGTAACCGTACTAACTGCAATTGTTTAATTTGTTCTATCGTCATCCATTGGCTCTGCTCCATGGATTTTTTGACTTTAACAGTTGTATGTTGTTTTAAGCGCTCATGCAGTGGAAAAAAAATATTAGCGACCAAGCTTGTGTACATACCCCTCATTACGTTCAATCCTTAAAATATCGCCGCTGTTGCGTTGCTACTGCGTCAAAGCGCAAGATCAATTCATCACACATCTCGCGTATAGGGGCATCAATATCTAACTGCTCTCGCTTTCGCACTGAACTAGCAAAAACCTTTCTACTTAAACGTTGACTGTAGTCAAGATTCAAAAAATGGAAAATACGCGCAAACTCCTGTTGTGGCTCAGCAACAAGATTTTCATATTGAACAAGCTGTACCTGAGAATTGCGATCAAAACCCTGTTCAAAAAACAAAACACTACGAAAATACCAAATCAATGCAGCTGACGAGGCATCTGAAATAGCAGAGTGAACCAACTTTTTCAAGATGGCATAGGTTTCGTCTGACATCCCTTTACCTAGCCACCACTCACTACTACGACGCTCTACAATTCGCTTTACCTGTTTGGCCTGATTTTTAAAGGATACCAACATCGAATTTGAAACATCATCATAATGACGACTCACCCATACTACTTTTGCGGGACTGAACTCTTTCATAAGTTGATTCAAATCCTGTAACTCACACAGAGATTTAATAATAAAACAAGGCGCCTTCGATCTATCTAGTAATTTCTTAACTACTGCCACATCGCGCATTTCATAGTTATTGAATGCACGCTCATCTCGTTCATGATAAACATCCGTCTCATAACTTTTCTCAAGCACATCCATCATCATGTTGGTACCCGAACGTTGCACACCTGCAACAAATACCAAACGCTGCTGAGCCTTATTTTTTTCAGCATTAAGAGTATGAAAAATATTCTTCCGAAAAGATAGCAGGCGACGTAAAAGTTCATCTAGTTTAAAACTTCTCACTATGCCATCCCATCCATCAACTATTGCCTAATCCTGTAACCGAGGCTTCCTTAGAAACGGTTTCTTGCAATAACTGGGTAAAACTTTCGATCAATAACACCACTCGTTTATCCCAGCCATTATCATGCGCATAGTTAATAATATCCTCTCGATTCCATTCATTTTCCAGAGCCTCTATTAAAGATTTTTTCAACAATTCTCGATCATCAAATGGAACAATCGTGCCCAAATAGTTCTTTGATACAACTTCAGCATTTCCTCCAACATCAGTTGCAACCACCGGCAAACCACAGGCCATTGCTTCCAACAACACATTTGCCCAACCTTCATTGCGTGTAGATAAAACAAATACATTTGCGGCCGACAGAGGTACGTGCAACTCATCAGGTGCGATTGCACCAAGAAAATGGACGCAATCTTTCAAGTTTAAATCTGCCACCTGCTGCTTCAAACGCTCGCCCCAATCACCCTCAGCACTAGCACCACCGACAATCAGGTAATGCAGACTAGGGTAATGTTTTCGCAATTCTGGCAAGGTCTCAATTACACGGTGAAAACCCTTTCGCTCAACCAAACCACCAACAGTAAGCAACACCCGCGCATTATCTGGAATAGATAATTTTCGTCTAGCCTCTATCCGATCTATTGGAGAAAATTTCTCGGCATCAACACCGTTCGCTATTACTGTGGATCTCGCAGGATCACCACCATGCATTATTGCTAAACGACGTAAAGAATCAGAAACAGAAAATATTCGATCGGCACCGAGAAAAACTTTTCGCAACAATGGACTCAAAGCTTTGTCCTGAACATAACGTTGCTCTGTGCCTCGCAGCGTTACCGTTACTGGCACCTTAAGCCAGTGCCCCAGTAGCACAGCCGCATAGCCATCAGGATACGCAAAGTGCGCATCGATGATATCAAACTTAAACCTTTCACGAAGACCTCTCATAAAAAAATACAATGACAATGCCATTAATATCCCATCAAATGACTTGGCAAAACCAGGGATAGATAAAAAGCGTGGCTGATAAACCTCAATACCCTGCTGTTTTTCAACAGCTGCTTCGACTGGCCGAAAATGCGGACGAAACAGACGAATCAAGCCCTGAAATGGAAACCACGGTTTGGGTGAAACCACCACTAAAGGTAATTCTTTGGCGACACGAAACATTCTTTCACGAATAAATAAACCAGCCGTTGGTTGCACCGTACTTGGGAACAACGATGTAAAAACCACCAAACTAGGTTTTCTTTCTTCTGCCATCAACTTATCAGTCTTTCATAAACGGACTGGTATCGATTCACACTCACAGCCCAGTTTCGCTCTCTCTCGACGTATTTCCGACCACCATCCCTGAGCAACGGCCATTGCTCAGAATGATTTAAAAGATCAGCAACAGTTGCTGACAGCGCATCAACATCGTCAGCTTTAAATAAACGTCCATTTACTCCGTCTTGAATAAGCTCTTTATGGCCACCCACATCAGAAGCAACAAACAAACGACCTTGCGCCATTGCCTCTAAGGGTTTCAAAGGCGTAACCAATTCGGTTAATCGCATAGAGAGGCGTGGATACACCAGGATGTCGATAAGATCGTAATAATGATTAACCTGATCATGGGGAACACGGCCAGTGAAGATTACGGCATCTTCGATTTCCAGATCTTTAACCTGGCGTTTAAGTACATCATCCTGAGGACCACCACCTACCAGTAATACTTTTATATCCGCATGTCGTTGACGAATTTTTGGCAACGCCTGCAGCAACATCGACAGCCCTTCATAGGCATAAAAAGAACCTATAAACCCAAGCACACGACAACCTTGCAAGCCTAGTTCCTGCTGTAGCACATGGTCAGCCTCTCCTCCCAACGCAAACTGATCTGGGTTTACTGCATTAGGAATAACAGTTACCTTTCTTTCATTAACACCGCGCTTAATAATATCTTTACGCAGTCCTTCGCAAATAGTCGTCACCGCATTAGCCTGTCGAATAGCTTTGCTTTCCATTGCTCGGGTTATACGATAACGTAAGTCTCCTTCTTTACAGTTGCCATGATCCACTGCAGCATCCTCCCAGAAAGCGCGAATCTCATAAACCAATGGCAACGCAAATTGACTAGCAACTTTTGCCGCCGCAAGCCCATTCAAAGCCGGAGAATGAGCGTGAAGAATATCAGGTTTTACCTGTGGAATGATTTCAGCTAAACGTTTAGCCAAACTACTAACGACAGCCAATTGACTAAACACTGGCAGATTTGACAACAAGCCTCCTGCTTCAACTGTCCTGAAAAAATGAAAACCATCTACATCTTCTTCTAATAAATTTGTTTCATCTGTCTGTGCATGCTTAATGCTGGTGACATGATCTGTTTCCCAGCCCAAAGCGCGTTGCTGTTGAAGAATGGCTCGGGAACGAAAAGTGTAACCACTATGCAATGGAATAGAGTGATCAAAAATATGTAAGATTTTCAATCTTCTATTCCCTGAACAATCTGACGTAAAAATGCATCAAACATTAACAATACCCAAATCGAAGCACTGTAATCACGCAAACCCGACTGATGCTCTGTAACCAGATGTTCAACATAACCCATATTAAAAATACCGCACTGCCGCATCGACTCACCCAATAATGACTCTTTTACCCGTTGTTTTAATGGCCCGCGAAACCATTCTGCCAACGGCACAGAAAACCCCATCTTACTGCGATACAAAACATCATTTGGCAAGTGCGGCTCTAAGGCTTTTTTTAAAATATATTTCCCCATTTGCCCTTTAAGTTTCAACTCTGGATTTAAACCTGTCACCCATTCAATCAATTCATGATCCAAAAGGGGCGCACGCACCTCAAGCGAATTTGCCATGCTGGCACGATCAACTTTGGTATGAATATCTCCCACTAAATACGTTTTTAAATCTAAATATTGAATTTGTGACAAAGGATGATCTGATGGGCAATCAGCTGCATGTTTACGGAACACCTCAACGGCGTTGTATCCTTTCAGAGACTTTTTAAAACTGTTGGAAAACAGCTTTTCTCGCATCTCATCAGACAAAATAGACACCGTATGAAAATAGGCGGCAACACTGTCGCGCGCCAAAGCCTGAAAAGTTGTTTTCGCTCGTAAAAACCGTGGTGCCCAATCAAGCTTTGGATAAACCTTACCCAACAAACCAAACAATGGCCCACGAATAGCAAAGGGTAATCTTGCGCGCACCTTTTCTTCATTCATATGCCAACAATGACGACGATAACCTGAGAAATATTCATCGGCACCGTCACCTGACAATGCTACAGTGACACGCTTTTTCGCCAACTCACAAACACGGTATGTTGGCATCGCTGAACTATCCGCATAAGGTTCATCATAGATACCGGCCAACTTGTCTACTAAATCAAAATCATCTGGATCCAACGTCTCAACATGATGCTCCGTATGGCAGGCATCCGCCACCTGCTTAGCGAATTCTGCTTCATTAAATTTTGGACTGGAGAAAGCAATAGAACAGGTATTGACGGGCTGATCAGATAACTCTGACATCATCGCCACCACGCCACTGGAGTCTACCCCACCCGATAAAAAGGCTCCCAATGGCACTTCAGACATCATGCGCACTTTCACTGCCTCACGAAACTTCTCAAGCAGCTCTTTAACCGCATCAGCTTCTGACATCTCACCCACTGGCGTGAAAGGAATATCCCAATACGGTCTGCTTTGTAACTTTTTAGCACCCTGCACTATCGTTACACAATGGGCTGGAGGGAGTTTGAATATATTTTTAAAGATCGTTTTTGGGTCAGGTACATAACCAAAGGCGAAATACTCTTCCACTGCTGTTGGATCAATTTCTTTTTTTAATAATGGGTGTACATACAGCGCTTTTAATTCAGATGAAAAAATCAATTGTCCATTGGCCAACACTGCGTAATGCAGTGGTTTCTTACCCAGTCGATCACGCGCCATGAATAAGGTCTTTTGGTTACGATCCCAAACAGCAAAAGCAAACATGCCACGAAAACGTTCAACACACTTTTCACCCCACTCCTCCCAAGCATGAACGATCACTTCTGTATCAGAATGTGTTTTAAATATATGTCCGGCCGCTTTTAGCTCTTCACTCAATTCAGGAAAATTATAAATCTCACCATTGTAGGTCACCACAACAGAACCATCTTCATTAAATAATGGCTGTTGACCAGTGGAAAGATCAATAATAGAAAGACGACGATGACCCAAACCTACACTCGGCTCAATATGTAGCCCACCTTCATCAGGGCCGCGATGGAACTGTCTATCATTCATACGCGACAGTAATTCACGATCAATATCAGCACTACCATGAAGATTAAAAATTCCGACAATACCACACATAAACGCTACTTCATCCTTGTTTACAGAAGCTATCGTAAACGGCTAGATATCCACTCACCATTTTATTCATTGTAAATTTCGACTCTACTCTGACTCGACCAGCTGCACCATGCGCCTGCATGACAGCTGGCAGCGAAATGTATTCAGCCAGCACCTTAGCCATTGCATGCGGATCATTAGGTGCAACCAATCTTCCTGTCTCACCTTCACATACAAGCTCCGCATTGCCCCCCACACTGGTCGCAACGACCGGCAAGCCTGTGGCCATTGCCTCAAGTATGGTATTTGAAATCCCCTCAGCCAGCGATGGCAATACGAACAGATCTAGGCGACGCAGCAATTGCGGCACATCATCACGTGAACCCGTTAACCAACATTGATTACCAATCCCGGCATCATGAATTAATTTCTCACAGTCTGAACGTAAAGGACCATCCCCAATCAATACTAACCGCAGCTTATTCCGTTTTTCAGGTAATAGTTCCAATAAAGCAATAAATGCCCGAACCAAATTTGGCTGATCCTTAACTGTCATCATGCGCCCAGCTGTGCCTATGACAATACTGTTCTCTGCAAAAAATGATTCATTACTCATCGCAGAATCATTACTCTTATTCGGTGAAAACTTTTGACTGTCGACACCATTGTATAACTGCGTAACCTTGTTAGCAGGCACCGCTACTATATTCTTTAACCAATTTTCCAAATCCTGTGACAGAGGGATATAACGTTGAATAAAATACTGACAAAACCGCCGCAGACGCAGGTATTTTTTGTTGGTACCATCGAGATCATGAACATCTCGACCATGCTCCCCATGCACGCGATAAGGAACTCCGGCTAGCGCAGCCACGACCGATGATTCTATAGCAGATAGGTTGCGACTATGAACTACCTGTGGGCGCAGTTGGCGTAATAAACACCACAGCCTAAAATACGCACCCAAATCTTTACCCTCACGCTTATGTATAGCGTGCAGACTCACATTGGGATTACTGACCCGACTGGAAAAATCTGTGCATTCAGTCATCGCGATGATTGCATGTTGATACTGATTGACTGAGATACCATTAATTAAATTAACTACGCCATTCTCCAAACCACCCACATCAAGACGATGAATTACATGTGCAATCAAAGGAGGGTCATTTGCCATGTTAATTTGCCATGTTAATTTGCTATAGCATTTAATTGCTGCTGAATTTTCGGCAACATGTCATTGGAAAATTGTTGCAGTACTTCCTGTGTCCCTTCGGCATCATCAGCGACCGCTGTCACCAGCATTATCACTGCACCGTCACGTGCCTGACCAAACAGCTTGGCCTTTGCTTCATATAGCTTGGATAAATATGGATTAATGGTATAGCGACCAGCCAACCAGTGCCAGTACACTACCTGCAAATTTTGGCCGTGTCGGGCGCGTAACTTAGCCTCCCAGACATCAATGGTTTCACCATTCGTTTTCAACTGTGTCTCAAGCAAACTAATTTGACTCCAGACAGGGTGCTTCTGTTTTACCAGTATATTTTGCGAGTTAACTAATTCAGAATTTTGACGCTGCTCTCGGTAATATCCCAAATAAAGACTCACCTGAACGTCTCCACGCTGATAGTTTTGCATCAACTCCGCATCAGGCCCCACATAACGTGGGTACCAATCCGTCATTCTTCGCTCTACCTTACGCCAATTTTCCTGTACGGGTGCATTCAACACCACAACATCATCATTAACAGCGCTGTCACTTACTCTGACCCAGGTCGGCCACACCAACGCAACCCCAAGCACAGCTACTGCAACCACATAGGAAGAGCGAACTGACGTTACTTTTTCATCATGTGCCACCTGCTCAGGAGGGTTCTGTCGCCAGAACGAGCCTATCCAGAACATTAATGTTATAACGATACCAAACCAGACCCAGCCATAAACAAAATGATCAACACCCATCGCTAACTTATAATCACTGTAATGAGCAATCATTACTATCATGTAAGCACGAAAACCATTGGCAAACACCGGCACAACAAACGATGCCAGAATAAAAACGGAACGTCGCAGAAAACTGGTGTAGGTAAGGTAAGCATAGAGTGTACCCAGCGTTACCGAAGCGATAAGATAACGGACTCCACTACAACCCTCGACCACCGACCAACGACCACTGGGGATTTCAAAAAACAGTCCTTCTCTGAAAACAGGGATGCTCGTCAATTGCAGCATTTTAACCGTAAAATTAGCGGTAAAATCCATCATCGGAGGGATCAATCCGTCACCCATTGGCACAGCAAATATCAAAAAACCTAATGGAAATAAAATTTTTCGAGTAACATTCCAGCCCAGCATTGAAAACACTGCCACGGGCAACATAGCAACAAGTGTAAATTGCTCCACCACGGCCACCGATGCAAAATAAGCCAATAACCAGGCAAAACCAAGCAGCGCCAATATTGGCAAACCATTCAGCGTAGGTTGCGGTGTTAGCACTTTTAACTCATCACGCAATCGCCAAATCAAAAAAATCGTAATTGGCAGTATAAAAAAACCGTGCGCAAAGGTTTCTGAACGCCACCAAATTTCAACCATGCTGCTTACGGTGGAATAAAACATGGTCAGCACAGCAATACACAACAACGCTGTAATTAGTGTTGTTTTTTTCCAGCTAACCACTGGTTGATTGAATTGACTCATACCTGTCGCTCCAACACCGGCAATAAGGCTTGCAGGCTATTTTCCCAGCTATAACTCTTCTCAATGTGTTGTCTAGCCAACGCTCCCATCGATTTTGCTTTATTTAAATCACTCAATAACTCGATCACAGCGTTTGCAAAATCTTGCGCTGTTTCAGCAACGATCAGCTCTTTTTCTACCTCTGCTAATATGCCATCAAAACCTTGTGGCGTTACTACAACAGCTTTTGCCATGGCCATCGCCTCAAGCACTTTATTTTGCACCCCTCGCGCGATACGCATCGGCGCAACCGCAAGGCAGGCATGAGAAAGGTAAGGGCGCACATCGTCAACTGCCCCTGTTACTGTAACGCCTTGCATATTAGACAGCTCTTGCGCTTTACGTGATGGACGTGAACCGACGATATAAAAATTTGTATCAGGAAAGACTTTTCGTATCTTAGACAATACCTCTGTAGCGAACCAAATCACTGCATCAGCATTAGCCCAGTAATCCATTGCACCCGTAAAGACAATACGTTGCTCATTTCCCGGATAAGGGCTAATGTATTCTAGATCAGGACAAAAGTAATCGATATCGACACCGTTATCCGCATGACCAACTTTCTCGCCATCGACACCCGAAAAGGAGGCAAACAACGCTGCTTCTTTTGCTGAAACAAACAGGCTGGCTGAAAACTCATCTGCTACCAGCTTATCGAATTCACGCAATGTTTCGGCTTCTCGACTATATAACCAGCTCATTGGCCAGGATTTTGTCTCAGCAAATTGTTGCCATTTATCCGAATCCACATCAACAAAGTCAATCACTCTATGCTCATGAGCCCACTCATCTCCCAACACATATTGAGCCATCGCTGATGAGAAAACCAAGGTGGCATCAAAATCATGCTGGGATTTTTGCGAATTAACCCAAGAGGCTAATTTGTTATCGCAATAATATGGAAGGGTCATCGGGCCAGAACCAAGCAACGCAGGCAAACTGCGCAATTTAGACTGAAATGATTTTAGCGGTACAGAAAAAACATCTTCGCAGTAACATTCCAGATCTTTAATGTACTGCCAGTCGTTAACATCATCAACAAAGGTTCCCAAATAAACCTGATAATGCTGAGAAAGAAATTTCAAAATATTAAAGGAACGAATTTTGTCACCCTTATTGGGTGGATAGGGAATACGATGAACTAAATAGAGTAGTTTTTTTTGTTGTTTTGACATGAGGTCAACATATCAACCTAGATTTTTAACGATATGCGGTCCAATAAGGCGCGTCATCGACAGCGGCATTTTTTTCCAGGCACTGATGAAAAGGCGGTATTTTGGATTCAGAGGGTTAACATCTGGTATTTCACTGGCATTAATCAGAACATATTCATGATGCAGTGGTTGCGGTTCAAAACCCCAGTTCTTTTTAAAACTATAAGACCCAGTACCGACCTTACTGCGTCCATAATCAAAAACACGGATACCCTGTTCGCAGGACTGCCGCATCACTTCCCAGTACATGAAATCATTCCCTTTTACCGCTCGTGCCTCAGCTGTACCGCCACCATAATAGGGCAACACTTGATCGCGAAAATAAAAATTCATCACACTGGCGATTAAACGATCATCTTTAGTAATCGTTAAAATACGACAATCAGCAGCAAACACCTCTTTCAATATTTGAAAGTAGCGTTTAGAAAATACCGGCGTTCCAAGCGCATGAACACTTTGAGAATAGGCATCATAAAAATGATCTACATTTTCATCCCAACTACTTTCGAGAGCCGCCTTTATGCCTTTCCTCACCATCGCGCGTTGTTTGCGCGGTATATTTTTAAGGTTCTGCTCAGGATCAGGATCAATCTCCTTGCGAAAGGTCACATACAGCTCACGTTTTGCTGGCCAGTCTTCATGTTGTTGCGATTGATTACGAAATTCAAGACTCTCTACACCTAATTTTTGAGCCAGTTCGATAGCCGCCTGTTCCAGCATCTGCCTGATCATTTCGTCTTCAGCCACCACGCCGCCGTAAACACAGAATGGCAATGAGCTGAGTGAACTTCCAAACAAACGGCTATTGATATGCACTAAAGGTAATACACCTTTTATTTCACCCGCTACTTCAGCGTAAAAAAAATAGGCACGATGAGAAAAAGCCGTTTCAATGACCTTCTTCCAACCCGCACGGTGAAAAAACGTCGCATCTGGGGATTTCTCTATAAATGCATCCCATTGACGTTCATCGCAGCTCTGTAATTCATGAATATTTACATCTGTTTCAATCACGACACTCTCATCGAAATTTTCAGCCAATTGAGACACTCTTATCGGCCTCCATCAATAAAGCATGTGGGTATTCTGCATCTTGATTAAGGTATACATCATCCATACGTCCCCATGAAAAATCTTTAAGCAACTGTGTTATACGCTGTTCTGTGCGATGTAAATTCAGGTAGTGACGAAAACGAGTACGCCACTGTAACCCCTGCTGCTTGGGCTGATCCGGGTCAATTTCCCAGGGATGAAAGTAAAAAACGCTAGGTGATTTTTCTGAGCTGTTAATACGATTAATTGCCCACCGTGAAAGTTGATACGGAAACAAGCGAAAAAAACCGCCTCCACCACAGGGCATTTTCCAACCAAGCAATGATGTCGTCGATATCGGTATCTCGAGAAGGTCATTATCACGCGGATAATGGGCAAACCTTGGTGCATTCGGCATTCCATAAAGGTCATGTCGAACAGGATAGATACTTGAACTATACTGATGACCCGTCTCACACAAAATATCCAACGCCCAAAGGTTGCTGGCATTGATTGAATAACTCGGTGCTCGGTAGCCTTTTACCGGCTCACCGGAAATATCTTCCAGCAGCTCTTTGGTGCGAATCACTTCATTACGAAAATCATCTGGCTGTAACTGGGTGACTCGCATATGAGAGTAGCCATGACTCGCAACTTCGTGACCTTCACTCTGAATTCTTTTCACAAGCTTAGGATAGCGCTCGGCCACCCAACCTAATATAAAAAAAGTCGCACTCACACCCTGCTTAGCAAAGAGATCTAGAATACGGTTAGTATTTCCATCAACACGACAGGGTAGCGAATTCCACTTATCCCTTGCGATGTGATTTTCGAAAGCTGAGACTTGAAAGTAATCCTCCACGTCCACAGTCAGCGCGTTCCTGATTTCAGTTTTATTGATGTGCGTATTCATGCTTTCGTTCTGCTTTTTTGCGCAATAAATTACCCCACAGAAAGCTGAGGGGGATTACGTCCTCAACAATGTCATCCTGAGCGATAGCGAAGGATCTTATACTACCCAAGCCCAAGATCCTTCGCTATCGCTCAGGATGACACTGTAAGGGAGAATTCTTACGCCTTACCCCCCACTCATTGCCTTCCCCCTCCCCTGTCATCCTGAACGGTAGCGAAGGATGACAAAAGAAGTCAAAACATGATTACAGGAGGCCATCAGGCTTAGAATAAATCTACGGCAGCCCTCCTATCACTTTAAGCCAAACCGCTCTGACAGCACCGCTACAATCCGCTGCGCGGACTTACCATCCCAGAACTCAGGGATATTACCGGCCTTGCCTCCGCTATCCATTATGGTATTAAACGCATCTCGAATGCGACTGGGATCTGAACCCACAATGGTATTCGTTCCTTGCTCAACGGTGATGGGGCGTTCAGTGTTTTCACGCAAGGTCAGGCAAGGCACACCCAATGCCGTTGTTTCTTCTTGTATCCCACCCGAATCAGTCAATACAACCCGCGCCTTGGACATTAACCCTAACATTTCCAAATAACCCAAAGGTGGCAGCTGCAAAATTCGCGGCGTTTCAATAATTGAACTTAGTGCTGCTTGTTCGATGCGTGAGCGGGTTCTGGGGTGAACGGTGAATGCAATCGGTAATTGCTCACTCAATTCACGCAGCGTTTCCAATAATGGTTTCAATACCTTTGGATCATCAACATTTGAGGGACGATGTAACGTCAATACGCCATAACCTGATTTACCCAAAAAAATTTCTGAGTTTTCTGCCTGTTCAACAATCGAGGATACGGGAACCGCATTTGGAAGATTTTTGTGCAAAGTATCAATCATTACGTTGCCAACAAAATGAATGCGCGATTCATCTATCCCCTCACGAAGGAGATTTTTTTTAGCGCTTCGTTCGGTAATAAACAACATGTCAGAAATACTGTCTGTCAGGACACGGTTTATTTCTTCGGGCATGCCACGATCATAGCTACGCAAACCTGCTTCCACATGTATGACGGGGATATTCAATTTAACAGCCACCAACGCACAGGCAATCGTAGAGTTCACGTCACCGACAACTAACACTGCAATTGGATTTTCGTCATTTACCACTGTTTCAAAACGACGCATAATTTCGGCAGTCTGGACGGCGTGACTTGCAGAACCCACTTCTAAATCGACATCTGGCTCGGGAATACCTAACTGATCAAAGAAACAACGCTTCATTTCTTCGTCATAATGTTGCCCCGTGTGAATCAGGAGTGGAACAATCCCATCAGCAGACAAGTGTTTCAAGGACTCCATGATCGGAGCGATTTTCATAAAATTTGGCCGCGCACCAACAATACACAGAAGCGTCTTTCCACCCTGTACCATCATGATTTAACCTTATTTGCCACCATCGTCAGTGCCCTGCGAATGCGGGATCGCTCAAGACGTGATTCATCTTCAAGTTGGGCGATTCTTTCTTCTATCTGAAGCAATCGCTGGTTAATTGTTTCATCACCAACAGGAATTTTTTTGTTTCTTACCACAGGAATTTCTTCACCCAACTCCTTAATAACCACTTCAATTGTCTCTGCAGTAAACTCGAATATTTCTTCGAGGTATCCAAAAAGAAGAATGCGATTACACAAATTATTAATGCGGCGAGGAACTCCTTTAGTGAATAAATAAATAGCTTGATAGGCCTCCGCAGAAAAAGTGGGTGTACCTTGCCAACCCACTCGCCCCAATCTGTATTCGATATAGTTACGCACCTCATCACTGTCAAGTGGTTTTAGATGATAGGAAGCAATCACTCGCTGCAATAATTGCTCCATATCAGGAGCATAAAGCGTGCTAACAAATTCCTCTTGCCCAAGCAAAAAAGTCTGCAACAATGACTTGCCATCAACCTGAATATTGGAAAGCATGCGCAACTCTTCCAATGATTTTTTAGGAATATTTTGCGCTTCATCAATGACCAAAAGAACTCGTTTGCTATCTCTACGCTGCTCAACAAAAAAATCTTCGAGATTGTTTAACACCTGCGCTTTACCAAGACCTTCACAATGAAGGCCAAAAGATTCCGCAACCATAAAAAGCATCTGACTATCGTCTAGCTGAGTCGTCACTAATTTCGCCGAAACCAAGCTCCGCTCATCAATCTCATTAAAGAGCGCATGCACAAGCATCGTTTTACCAGTGCCAACCTGTCCTGTAATAACAATAAACCCTTCTTCCTGTGCCAGACCATACTGCAAATAGGCTAACGCTCGGCGGTGACCACGACTGCCATAAAACACATCCGGGTTAGGACTTAATTGAAATGGGTTTGCATTAAACTTGTAAAAGGACTCGTACATTAGCGTCTCTGGAATTGCTTGCTTATATTTACTTGCAGTTGATTTTCCCGGTATTCATTTGATTGAACCATTGAATTACGTTCTAGATAGTGATACTCAACAGAAGCATTAAACCCTGGGCGTAGATCTTTATACAAGCCCAACGAAATACGCCATAAAGCGTCATCTCTATTAGCAGTGTTAAATTTTCTATCTTGCCAATTCAAGCTAAATACTGAGCGTGTTTTCGGCGCAAACCGCCAGTCCCATGCTATCACTGTACCTAGAACATCTTCCTTATTACCTGAAACTTCGTACTCACGACTTTCTCTATATGGAGAGAAGCTCAACATATTCTTGCCCGCCGTTAACGTATAAGAAATATTAGCACGCTTTCTTAAAAACTCTTCATCTGTAAGCCCAAATACATCTGTTGTTACAATCACGGGGATACCTGTTATGGGATCTGTTACTAAATTACCTTGCGCATCAAACTGCACAAATGCTTGTTCCCCAATGATATCCAAGCGTTGAAGATTGCTCACATCTTCTAAATAGCTGGCCTGCCATTTTGTACGTCGCGTACTATGACTGAGAGAAGAGGACCAAACTGAACCCGTTTTTACACCTACGGCCCTATCGAAATAAGCAATACGTATATTTGTCCGTACAAGGGGAGTCCACATCAAACTAGCTTCATTACTACGATCACCATAACTGGCATCCAATGATATGTATTTTGATGGATTCCAGGCCAAACCCGCACCCGAGTAAGCCCCATTAATAATATTTCGTGAAGACTTAAACCGATTGTTTTCATATCCCCCTCTAGCCAACATCACTAGAGTGCGACTCACTTTATAGCGCAAACTTATATTTGCACTTTCTCGTCGCGAGTCAGTAATTAAAGTCCTTTTAAGAGTGTTCTTAGAATAGCCTCCCGTCCAGGTTAACCGTCTAAAATGACGACCACTACCAAAAGTTAACGCAGCCTGGCCTAATTCGCTATCTGGTAGATCTATACCTTGGTAATCAACTGTGCCATATCTAAAACTCAAGTCACTCACCAAGTAACCGCTAAAATCATGAAACAGTGAAGTACCAACATTTAAAGTCACTACATCTGCTAAATCTGCAAGGCTTTTATTAATCAAGCGTGCACGAGCGTTAGTATCTACAGCTATTTGCCTAATACCCGCATTCCCATCCAAACGCAAAGCTTCTGGAACGATGTTAAAAACAACATCAGATTTCAAACGATTATAAAATTGTTTCCGCGAAGGGCCTTTCGAATAAGCTAATAGCTCAGGCTCATAATCAAAATTCAGATCAAGCCGCCTTCCAGCACCGTTAATAGAAAGACCTGGCCTTACTCTCGTAACTAAATCATCTTCCTCATCAAAAGAAGTAAGGCCAATGTTACTGGAATAAATTTCTGACAGATTTAGACGTTTTGAAACTTCCCACTTACCTGCTACTGCCGGCGCAACTATAACCAGCAAGGTCACAGGCAAAACCCACCGAATAATAACATTCTCTATTTTCAAAAAAATGTCATTATAAAATGCCTTCAGCCATCCATATTTTTCATCGTCAATAATATCCACCATAATAATCACGCTGAGATTTTTGACGACTTTTATTTAAGATCATACCAATTACATCATCTTGATCTAATTTTGAAAGAGCTTCTTTAACTGTTGTCTGAGGAGTGTTAGCAGCTTCAACCACCATCAAAACCTGCCCAACCTGATGTGCAATGACACTGGTTTCACTGGCCACCAGCAAAGGTGGGGCATCAAAAACCACCATACGATCTGGATATCTCTCAGAAAGCTCTTTTGCGAGGATATTCATTTGTTCGCTTGCGAGTAACTCAGTTGAATGATGATGAGAGCGCCCTGCGGGGATCACTTTTAAGCGGGGAATATCTGTAGTAATTATTATATCCTGCAGATCAACTTTAGTATCCAGCAAAATATCTATTAGTCCCCGTTTTCCTGTCAAACCCAACAAGCTTGTCAGCGATGGTTTAACCACATCACTGTCTATCAACAAAACAGTTTTATCCATTTCCATCGCCATGCTCATGGCTAGATTGAAGGAAGTAAACGTCTTCCCCTCGCCTGGCAAAGAGCTGGTTATCATCACCATATTTCCACGTTCGATTGGCACCGCGCCTTTGCCAAAAGCATTCATGAGCAGCGGTCGCTTAATCTGCCTGTACTCCTCTGCAATACTGCTACGCTCTTCAGATGGGACAAGAAAACCTCCCTTCGCGAACGCTTCTAAATCCAGACGATGAACAAACTCTGAAGCATCATTCGCTTCAGTTTCTGAAGATCTCGCTTCTATGCAGGGCTCCTGCTGATTTTCCTGACTGTTAGATGAATCAAGAGAAACTTTGCCCTGACGATTAATCGCTTTTTCAATACTACTCATAACCACCCCTTCACAGCGCTGAGAACTTCCCTAGGATTAGTTACATCCATGCCAAAAAGAACAAGCACCCCTATATAGGCAAGCGTAAGTATCAGGCCTGTCGAAAGAAAAGCCGTAAATTGCAGCCTTCTATTTTTCATTTCTTGCGCAGTAAAGACCCTTGAAACTGCGCCAAAAACAGGAAACCCAGTCAATTTATGCAATACACGGCCATCAAAAACAGGCGGTTTAATTTGCGACATAAATAGCGCTAGAATAAGCCCCGCACCTAAACCAACTATCAGAACCAAACTACTGAATAATGGCCGATTAGGTCCCGAAGGCGTTAATGGAACGCGCGGGGGATCAATCACTTTGAATTTAACGTTGTCACCGGATCTCTCCGCATCTTCAGACATTTTTGCAGATTCACGTCGCGACAATAGTTCATTGTAATTATTTTTGTTAATCTCATAATCACGATTAAGTCGCTTAAGTTCGGTTTCAACCTCTGGCTGCTTATCCATGAGCCTCTGCAGACCCTGGACACGCTTGGTGTATTCCTTCACTCCAACTTCAGCCGCCGCAACATTCGCCTCTGCCTGGTTTATCGCCAACTTAAGCTGCTGGTACAAAGAACCAGTACCCGATAACGCGGCCAAATCACTTCCGGACACAGCTTCCAATTCTTTGCGCTTCTGTTCTTCAAGTGCAGCCACGGTATTGCGCAACGCTTTAACATCAGGATGATTCTCCGTATACCTCAGCATCAACTCATCAAGTTTCTCCATCAACAACTGAATTCGAGCATCCAAGGGCGAGGTCAACGGATTATTAATCGAAGACAATAAACTGTCCTCTTGCTCATCCTCTGCATCCTCTAGCTGCAGCTGCATTTCATCTCGGCGTTGCTGAGCTATACGTAAAACCAACTTTGCCTGCTCCTGCTCACCCTGTGCCGCTTGTAACTTCGAAAAAAAATCACCACTTTGCCCTGGCATTAAACCAAGGTTTTTTCGCTTAAACTCTGTCAGTCGGTTCTCTGCTTCTACTAAACGCGCTTCGTAATCCAAAAGTTGCTGCCCAATAAATTTTTGCGCCACATCAGAATCACGTCGAGCCTCTCCCAAGGAGCCCTCAACAAAAATAGTTAATATTGCCTGCACTACCTGCTTGGCAACTTCAGGCTGAAAATACTCATAGGATATAGTGTACAGATTCGGCTCATGCCGCGTACTCGCAAGCTGAATATTTTCGCCTAACTCATCAAGCAAGACTTCCATTTCTTCCGGACCTTTGGCGTTAATATCCTGGTCTGTCATACGCGCAACTTTTTCCAGATTCGGACGACTTAACAAAGTCTGAGTTAGCAACTGTACACGCCGTCTTACATCTGTCTGAACAGCCAACCCTCTTAGAAGAGGACGCAAAATCGAATCTGTGTTCACATAAACACGGGCAGAGGCCTCATACTGATCTGGCATTTTAGAGACATATACCCAGCCTGCTAAACTCACCACCCAGGTCAGCACCATGGCGTACCACCGATAACGCCAGATACCTCGTAAATGGGTCAGCAGCTGTTCAATAATTTCCTGCATGTATCTTTATCTTCCTAATTACAAATGAAGGTCACTACTTAGCTAGAGCCATGCCTCAGGAATAATCAAAATATCCCCAGGCAACATAGGTGCATTTGCGGTTATATCGCCATCCTTAATCAGGTCATTCAAACGAACACCAAACTGATGTTGCTCACCATTAATAATTCTGACGATACTAGCTCGATTCCCAGAGGCAAACTCAGTCATACCGCCAACTTCAATCATCAAGTCAAGCAACGTAATTTGCTCACGATAGGGAATAGCCTTCGGCTCTGTAGCCTCACCAATCACGCGTATCTGCTCGCTGTGCCTACCGACAAAACCGGTAACAATCACCGTAACAACGGGATTTTTAATATATTTTGTCAGTAATTGTTCCATGACTCTTGCCAGCTCTGTCGGCGTTTTCCCGCTAGCCTGAACATCCTCAATAAGCGGTGTGGTAATTCGCCCATCAGGTCGCACTGGCACCACAGATGATAACTCTGTGTTGCCCCACACGAACACGTTAACATTATCGCCAGGGCCAATCAGATAAAGCGGTGATTCATCCCCAACAGGAAGTGGTTCATCGATCAGTTGACTCTGACCTGCGCAGCCAACCATCAACAAACCAAAAAAAACTGTAATAACTAGTCGTGCCATTGAACGTTTAATTTGTAGGTTGTTCATCTAAAACTCTCTCAATCAGCATCAATATCCCAAGCTAAACCCAGAATTACCGAATTAACAATAAGAAGACCTCAGTGTTATGCACTTTGAATATTGCATTGTTAAAATAAGGCTCATAAAAAGTAAAATTATATCATAATCACCACTTTCGACTTCCAAACAGAATGATAAAAACACAATACTTCAATATATTACGGCCACCCCTCAACAAACCTTAGAAGCAACTCCGGTTTAGAAACACCGTTCAACGCCCAACAAATCAAACATACTAACAAGCGCTTAACTCCCAAGATAAGACTGAAATATGTTACAACCTGAGAGCCATCATCGGTGCAACCCAGCATAAACAGTAAAAGGAGGTAAATAACATTGGCCAGCGAATCACTCGACAACAGGCAGTAACTTTTCTGATAAAATTATTGGGGCTTGAATGCTCGCAGCCGTAAAAAGGACGTTCTAAAGCACCAATGCCTACACCCGACTAGATTAGACTTACTGGCAGCAATAACAGCTTACAATTGTAAAACTTAAATATAATACATCCACTGTATTAGTAGAAAACCTATACAGGAATTAATAACCAGCCGCAGCTTAAACAAAGTGGGATTGAAAATATTAGTAAATTTTTAAATCCATATAAACAAAAAAAGCCGGCTCAAATGAGCCGGCTTTTTTACATCTTTACAGCTGTCTTAGCTTGTATGCTTCTTTGAATTTCTTCGCGCAGCAACCAAACCTAACAAACCTAAGCCCATGATAGCCAATGTACCTGGTTCAGGAATATTAAACTGACCACCGTTCTGAACATAAATAAGAGCAGTACCGTTACCAAACTGATCAACACCAGAAGTATCTGGATTAGGATTGAAGTTTGGATCAAGCAGTGAATCAACATTGATCAGCCCAGCAAATGAAACAGTCGGAAATTGAACACCGTTTTCATCTGCAAACAAACCAGCAATGCTGCTTACCATCTCAAGCGTGATGTCAACAGTTGAGTTAGCTGCTGTTCCACCGAAAAAATCCAACCCACTACCACCTGATGGATTTCTAATAGCGAATTCTGCAAGTTCTAGAGCACCGTGATGCCCCAAGCTTGTAGTAGGATCGGCATCTACATCATCCTCAAGCCATAACTTAACTGTGCCAGCACCTGGATCAAAGCTAAGACTGCCATCACCGTTCAACGTTCCAGTTAAGCCGTCATATGTGAGATAGAGTGCACTCGCATGGCCCAATGAGAAGTTTGATGATATAGCCGCTGATTCCTGAAGGTATGAGTCAAATTGTAAATAACCTGTATCTACAAAAGACTGACCCAAAGCTACACCGCCTACAACCTCTTGCTCAACGAGCGCTTTACCTGTGACGTTTAAATGGTCAATGTTGGTAGCATCAGAAAGGCCAGCATATCCGTTCAAGCCATTCGCAACAGAAAGATTCAACTGCCATGCATCTTCAACAGTATTTGCACTGACCGGGTTTGCAGCAAAAATCATGCTGGATGCCAATACTGCCATTAGTGGTTTTACATTCATAATTTTTCTCCAAACCAAAATATTGTTACTAAGTTTTTAAAATTTACCATTACACATATGCAGTTACTGTGCCAACACGAAAAAATAAATATAAAACAACATGTTAGTGTTTTTCATGCAGCCCCCACCGCTTCTTTATGTAAAAAAACATGACAGTTATTTTTTAAAAAAAGATCTTTCAGTTTCTGTTGACCGTGTTTATCGCTAAAACTTTACGTCGAGCACAAGCTTATCGAACACTTTACTTTTAAAAACATAGAGTTATTTAACGATTCCACTCTATGAGCATAGACATTCACAATGTGTAAAAAAATTTTACACTCTCAATCAACTTTAGAACCCGAGGCGCTGTTTTTGATAATTAACCTAGACAAGGGAAGCCTGGTTGAACGTGCACTTGGCGGCGAACCCGCACCTATTCTGCCCATAAAAACAGCATGTTGCGCCTCTTGCGTACCAATCAGTTCCTGTAATTGGCTAGACACCCTCTGCGCTTTTTCTACCATACCCGGCGCTGCCGAAAAAGTAACGTTATCCATTACATATTCATGAAATACTAGCGGCGTTATTTCAGGCTGAAGATGTAAACCTAAACGAGTGGCTGTGAGCCAAAACCTTTGCACAGCCCGACCTGCCGCCACATAGCCATCAACACTATCTGGTCGGTGTTCAGCTAATACAACAAAGTGAGCCGCACAAGCAATACCAGGAACCAAGTCTAGCTGAACCCTTGGCGCTAGTGTTCCTGCAAGATATCGGTTCATAAATGATACACGTTTCCAGCTTTTCATCGTCCAGCGCATAAGTCGCGCAGTTAACGGATCTACGCCAACGGCCTGATCTGGTATACGGTCCTCACTATAACGAGCGTCCCATTGAATAATACTACGATGAACCTCATAGGCCTCAGGCATCGTTAGCCGTAGACCCGCATTTCGAAATAACAAACGCGCTGTACGCAAACGATCTGACAAACCTTCCAACCAGAAAATTCTAAAACCTGGCCCCAGGGAGTCTTCTAACTGCTGGCGCTCTTGCTGACGCAGTGGGCGTGTTTTTAATGGGCGACGCTGTACGCTACGAATAGGGATGTATGGAGCCAGCAAACTCTGAGCGAGATCTTTATTATGTATAAATTCAACGTCAAACACCGGATTCGTTTCAGGCGTATCGATACGGCGCGTTATAGACGTGAACAGCTGGTGCTGGCTAGCGGCTATTTCTATGCTTTCTATTAGCGCACCCAGTGATATTTGGCTTGCATGGCCTTGCAGGTCATAAACACAATGATCCCGCGTGTCATGACCATGTACAACCAGATGCAGCTCATCAATAACTTCAAATCGCCAAGGCTGCGTATTGTCACCGCTTGGTGCCCAGCGTGCCAGATCCAAAATCTGCTCCATAACAATGGGAATACCCAGGTTTTCAGCACCTTGTGACGTAAAAATATCTGTGCGTTTAGCTATTTGCCGCCGGCTTAACGCTAACGTAAGATGCTGCAAAGGATGGTTATTCCCCCAAGGACGCCACGTATGCTTAACCTTATTTTGATAAGCATCGAACTGTAGCCCGTGAGGAGCCGCGAATACACGGCCTCGGTTTAATAAGATTTTCAATGCCTGACTCGCAGCACCGCCCGCGCACAATTCACAACCTATAGATGTAGATGGACCCCTGTGTTCCGCGAGATTAATAGCACGAGGGTCAACCAGATACCCCTGCTGTAACATAGCAGGGGCAAGCCCAACGAAAAAGCGTAGCAGTTGCTCTTCTTCTGAATGCCCATCAAGCCTAAAATACTCTTCAAACGTCATCTCTCCAGGGAGAAAGTTCAAGATAGCCGCTCCCAAACCTAGTGGCGCGGCTGTTACAGCAGGAATACCTAGCTTAGAGCATGCATCAAAAACTCTTCTGCGGGCGGCCACAGCGAAAAAATCCAATCCATCTATATATATAGATGCATCACTTAGGAATTCATCAGCATTAGATTCCAAGATACCGTCAGAGAAAAGCTTAATATCAACTTCTGGGTTTATATCTCGCGCCATGGCAGCCAGTGTCTCGACTTTTGGCAGCCCAACCGAACCTATGCCCGCACCGACCTGGCGATTAAAATTAGCCAGCTCAAATGTATCAAAATCAGCAATATTGAAAGCGCCAATACCGAGCCGAGTTAGCGTTAAAAGGTGACTTCCACCAACTCCGCCCATACCCGCTATGGCTACGCGCTTGCTTCTTAATATTGCCTGTTCTTGCGTTGTAACCCAGCCAATATTTCGTGAAAATGCCGTAGAATAATCAAACTTATCTGCCATAAGTGGTAGACTATATCAGTTAGATGTAAAATGTTAGCGAGATTTCGCTATTTGAAAGTGCCAACTTTAGCCCACTAGAACTCTTAAATCTCCAGCGTGCTTCCGAAGTCATATTTATTTTAATATCATGATTTAGAAAATTTTCAGTATGAAAGTTGAGTGTTTGACTTGTTAGCTGTTTTTAGCACCATTTTTATATTGAAGATCAACGCCATAATAACCGCTAAAGAGATGTGACTGTTTACATGAATTGCTACAATATCAATAACTAGAGACATTGCTATATATGCCATATACATTAAAAAAATCAACAATGACATTATTCGGGTGTGCTACTTATGGACATGGCAGAAAACTTTAAAATGTACTTCGAAGAAATATTAGCCGTAACCGATGAAACGGAACAAGAAGCCTATCGCCTACGGTTTCAAATTTATTGCGTTGAACGTGGTTTCGAAGACCCTGAAACTTTCCCCGATCAAATGGAAAAAGATGAGTTTGACGAACGTTCAGTACATGCATTAGTACGGCATCGCAAAACCAGCCTACTGGCAGGGCTAGTACGCTTGATTCTCCCTGACCCAAATAACTCTAACGCGCCATTTCCGATAGAACTTCATTGCGGAGAAGATTTTGACCCGGACGTTATGAGCCATTTCAATGTGCCAAGAAATAAACTGGCTGAGGTGTCTCGCTTTGCTATATCTAAGAATTTCAAAAAACGTGCTGGCGAACCAGAGACCACATCGGGTGTCAGCTCTATTTTTAATTATAGTAATGACGAGTTAAGCAAGCATCGACGAATATTTCCGCATATATCTCTTGGTTTAATAGCCATGCTTTTTTACATCAGCCAACAACACAAAATCACACATTGGTATGCTGTGATGGAACCTTCACTAAGCCGCTTGCTCAGTCGATTCGGAATACATTTTACAAAAATTGGCCCTATCGTGGACTACCACGGCAGACGACAACCAATGATTGCCTGCGTAAACGATCTCTTACAAGGCGTGCATGATACGAATGAAGAGTTCTGGGAGCTAATAGTAAATTTAGGGGGCGTACCCTCTGACTTTAAAACAGATAAGTCACATAAAAGCTTAGCTGGCTAATATGCATTAACCCTTGACCATAGTATTTTAAGCTGAATATCACTTCCGTGATCTACCGCTGAGCCGCATTTACTATTAAGGCTTATGATAATTTATCTACAGCGCCAGCTCAAAATCTAAGGTTGCCATAATTCTCAACGCCGTAGCTCCAATATACTTTCAGCATGCGTTTCAGGTGCTCCAAACAAAAAAGGCTATTTTTATTTAGAGGTCGCTTTTTACAACGTCAGATTAAATCTGATCTAACAATGACCGCGCTTTCACCTGCTCTTTAAACGCCTCGCCATTAGAAAGCAGGCGTTCCAATATTGCACGCGCACGCTCTTCTTCACCGTTACCAAGCAAAGCTTCCGCGCGATAATATAGAAGACTAGCATCACTAGGTCGAAGCTTTATAGCCTTATCAAACAAACCTAAAGCTTGTCCAAACTTAGCTTTTTTCAACAGCAGAATACCCCACGTAACCATAAAGTCAGGGGATTCTGGAGAGAGGTTTAAAGCTTTCTCCGCATATATAAGCGACTGATCCAGATCTTCACTTTCCAGCAACAAAGCCAAATCATTCATAGCCTGAGCATTGTCAGGCATTAACTCAATTAACGATTGGTATGCTGTTTTTGCTTTGCTGCTTTCACCTAAAATTACATACAAACTAGCTAAACGAGACAGTACATTTACATCTGAAGAATTACCCTTCATCCACTCTTCTAGCTTCGAAAGGCTTTGTGCGCGATCACCAGACACCCAAAGCGCTTCAGCAAGCCCCAAAATTGCCTCACTTTTCCTAGGAGAAACATCTAAAGCCTGTAAATATAAATTAATAGCCTTTGAAAATTGACGGTTCTGTGTACGCAACAAACCTTCATATAACAATAAGTCTATATTTTGAAAATTTTTCTTTTTCATTTCTGCAATCATATTTTCAGCATCGTCTAAACGATCATCTAAAACCGTCATTCGAAGCATCGCTATTTGCGCCCGAACATGATCTGGGTTCAATTGTAACGCCCGTTTTAGCTCATTCTTTGAGGCCACAAATTGTTTTTGAAAACTAAACGCATTTGCCAAATAAAAATGTGCATCTGCAGAGTCAGGTTGAAGCTTCACCAGATTTTTAAATATATTTACTGCAAGCTCAACATTTCCAGAGGCAAGCTGAGCTTCTCCGAAAATTTGCAAAAATTTCGGCTCAGCAGAATAATACTCATGAATTTCACGCAGCATCATTATTGCTTTTAAAGGCCGACCTTCATTAATAAAAATCCTACCCAGGCGTAGCCTTGGAACTAAAGCGCTAGCATTTTCCTTTACAGCTTTTTCCAACCATAAACGAGATTTGCTAAGCTGCCCACGCAAAGCTTCAATATCCGCCATCCTTAACAAGGCCTGCAAATGTCCCTGATCTTTCTCCAGCACATCCTGAAATAATTTTCCGGCCCTATCCAAATCCTTTGCTCTAAATGACAACTCAGCTAGATTTTGCATGCCGGCTATATCATTTGGAGCAAATGCCACTGCTTCCTCAAAAGATTTTTTAGCTTTAACTTCATCTCCTGCAGCAAGATAAATCACACCTAGCAAGTTTGATGGCATAGCACTTTCTGGCTGCCGAATTTTAAATTTCTCAGCCACCTGAATAGCATCATCAATAGAGCCTGCCTTCATATGCGATAAGGCCAGTACAATATCAGCCTGAAAAATAGTCGAATCCAATTCGAGTGCTTTTTCTATCTGCTCCGCACCCTCCTGAAGGTTTTCATCAACTAAAAGCAAGCCCATTCCAAGCTTAACCCTACTTTCTGCATTTTCTGGTTTTACCTCCACAGATTTTCTAAAATATTCAATTCCTTCTTTAGCTTCACCTAATGCAAAACTAATATTTCCCATTAAAAGTAATGCCTGACTGTTTTCAGGGTCCGCTGCCAGAAGTGGCATTAATTTTTCTTTTGCTTTTGAATAAGATTTATCTTGATATAAGACCGCTGACAAAAAATAACGCGCCGTATTAAATTTTGGATTATCATTCAAAAACTGGCCTAAATACACCTCAGCTTGTTGATAATTTTTAAGTTTAAAATGCGTAATACCCAGGTAAAAAATTGCAGGCATATATTTTTCATCAAATTTTATTGCACTTTCAAAAAAGGTCAGGGCTTCTGAATACTGTTCCTTATAAAATTTTAAAACCCCATTTACGTATGAAACCCCAGGGTGACCTTGCACAATTTTTTCTGCAGCAGCAACATCTTCTTCAGCCCCAACATAATCCTTAAGGCTAACTCTCAACATGGCTCTATTTAAATAATCCACTCCATTATTATATTGAAGTTCAATTGCCTTGCTGTATGCTACCTCAGCAGGTGCAATTTTAGCCAAAGAACGCTCCAAGCTACCAAGAAGACGCCAAGCCTCAGGAGACTCAGGATATTGGGATAATGCTTGACCAAGAAATTTGCGGGCTGATTTTTCATCTCTGCGAGACATCGCCAACTGTGCTCGACCAATCATGACTAACATTGCTTTTGGGTCTATTTTTATACCTTTTTCTAGCTCACTCTTCGCCTTTTGATACTTATTCAATCCAACATAAGCTTGTGCACGCATCGCATATAACTTTGCTGCCACACTCTTCACACTTACACTCTTTGGTTCAATCTCACTTAATACTTGCTCAAAAGCTCCTTGCATTAACATGGCCTGGGATAAAGACAAAATAATCTCTCTTCTGTCTATGCCCAACTTTACCGCATGGCGCAATTCTTTTTCTGCACTAAAGCCATCACCAACAATTAAATATATCTCTCCAAGCAACCAACGTGCCTCTGGATTTTCTGGGTTTACCTGTAATGCATTTTTTAATTCAATTACACCATCTCTATACTTGCCTTCATCCATATCATCTTTAGCTTTCTGAATATATTCAGAATCAGTCAGTTTATCTTTCGAACACCCTGACAAAAAAACCATGGGTACGACTATCAAACACAATATGAAAATTAATGCTTTTTTAGATCCCTGCATAACACTTATTCCTACCTTAGACTTTATATTCATTACTATGAAAACCAGATTAATAACACAATATTTTTATGGCATAAAACACATTTCACTTAAGAGCACGTGACAATGTTTTCTCATCATTTTCTTGTATGAAATTTGGGTTAGAACGAATAATTCGTTCTAATTCCTTATCTGATTCTTCTTTAAAACCTGCTTTTTTCAGTGCGATTGCAAGATGATGGCGTATCTCCAACATATGAGGCGCCCTCATTGCGGCTTCCTGAATTAATTGAAGACCTCGACTAACATCACCATTATTCAGTAACAACCAGCCATAAGTATCAACTACCGCTGGATTTTCCGGAGCTAATGAATAAGCGCGTTCCGCAAACTTGACACCACGCTCATCATTTTTCGCTCCATACAGCCAGGCTAAATTATTCAGCGACACCATATGCTTCGGTTGTAAACTCAGAATATGCTGATATTGTTTAATCGCCTCACTATGCAAACCAGCACCTTGGTAGTCCATTGCCAAATTAACCCTCACATCAATATCATCTCTATTTTCATCTAACCATTGCTCCAATACTTTACGCGCCTCCAACATCTTGCCAACTTTTTTCTTAGCATCAAATATTTTCAAAGCAAGCTTGCCACTTCTCTCTTTCTGGTATGCATTAATATAAGCTTTTTCGGCATCGAGATAATTCATATATTTAATATATATATCCCCTTCAACAATATAGCCCAATGCTTTATCAGGCTGTTGCTGTTGAATTTGAAGTGCAATATTTAAAGCTTCATCTTTGCGTTCTCCATGCACCGCTAAATCAACCAATGCCAACTGTGCAGGGAGAAAATCAGATTGAAGAATTAATGCCTGCTTAAAACTTTTTATTGCCAGCTTTTCATCTTCGGTGTTTTTACTCGCTACGCCTAACAAATAGTACGCGCGCGGTACTTCAGGGTGCAGCTCCGCCAATCTTTTAAACGTTGCCAATGCATTCATCGATTCCTTATTCGCTAACTGTGCCTCACCCAGCATTTCAAGCACCAAAGGATTATTTGGCTGAATGTTGAACAGCTCCCTCATAATTACGATTGCCTTAAGCTTGTCACCTTTTTTAATGTAATAACGTGCAAGAATAAGCCCCGGCTCCAAAGCATCTGGGTTTTTTTCTTTGGCAAGCTCAACCCAGTTCAGTGATCCCTCATTATTCCCCGCCTTTTCATCTAGTCTCGCTAGTGACAGCATCGCGGAAAGGTAACCTTCACTTTTTCTTAAAATATTTTTATAGCGTTGACGAGCATTCTTTACATTACCTTCAAGCTCATCCAGTCGTGCCAAGCTCATCTCAGCAGAAAAAAACATAGGCTCCAACCGAAGCACCTGCTCAAAACTTTTACGTGCAGCCTCTAAATGCCCCTCACTTGAGTGCACAACACCTTGTAAATTATACGGCACCGGATTATCCGGCATTTTTTTCACCAACTTATCTGCAAGTTGTAAAGCTTCCTCAAAATTTTTCTGATTTATATACGTCAAAATCAGCAGCACATCTGCCTGAAGCAGATCCTGCCCCATATCCACAGCTATTTTGAGCTCTGAAATTGCTTGCCCGGTTTCACCCGTCGCCAAATGGCTTACAGCTAATTGCGTTCTGGTTTCCGCCACATCAGGATCAATCGCCACCGCCTGCTCAAAAAACTCAATACCACGCTCAAAATCCCGCTTTTGCATATATGCACTACCCAGCATACCCAGTAACTGAGGGTCACCACTCGCCTTATCCATAACACTCTTCAGCACGGCAATCGCTTTATCCGCCTCTAGCGTCTTAAGATAAGTTGCAGCTAATAATTTTCTTGCGGGAAGATGATTTGGAATTGCCGTAACATAACGGGACAGATAATTTGCTGCCTGCTCCAACTGCTTACCCTGCGAATAATAAATTCCGCCCAGTAATAAAAAACTGGGGAAGTGATTAGGTGCCGCACGCAACACCAATAGTAAACTCTCTTCCGCACTGATAAAATCTCGTTTCTCGAAAGCTATCGCGCCGCTTAAATAGTTTGCCAATGGGTGATTTGGAAACACCTTCTGAATTGCTTTAACATCAAGCATAGCCTCATCAAACTGCCCTAAGGCAACCTGCGTGGTCGCCATTCCAACATGGGCAGGAAGATTATTGTTATCCAACTTTAAAGCTTGCTGAAAGGCCGTTTTCGCAGCGGGATAATTTTGACGAAACCGCGCCAATTCTCCTTTTAACAGCCACCCTTCAATCGCACCCGGGGCAAGGTCAACCGCATGCCCTATATGACGCGCGGCCACATCATAATCCTTTTCGACTAGAGCCAGTCGCGCAAAACCTAATATGGCATCAATTGATGCAGGAAATAATTCAATTGCTTCCTCAAATTTTTCTCGTGCTTCTTCCAACTGCTGCATGGCTAGATAGGCTTGTCCTTTAAGAGAAATGATAGTTGCTTGCTGTACAACAGATAGTGTTTTACTTATATTAATATCACTCAGCACATTATCCCATTGCCTTTGAAGCAGGTAAGCACGCGCTAACGGTATAAGTATTTTACTTCTCTCCGACCCCAGTTTTTCTGCACGAAGCAATTCCTTTTCAGCGGACGCCCCATCACCAACTATAACGTAGATCTCACCTAACATGAAACGTGCTTCCGCATTATTGGGGCTTTCCTGTAATACATTTTTAAGCTGAATAACTGCGGACTTGTATTCACCTTTTTGCAGGTAATCCTTCGCATCAGCTAAATAACTTTCACTCCAGGCTGATTGACTTAAACCAAATGACAGCAGTAACAGAGCAAACTTACAAGCTTGTAATGTCGAATATTTGAGCTTCAAATAATTTTTAAACTGCATCGCCTTAAGCCCTCTTTAACTACGTAATAAAAAATACTAAATGCAAATCATTTCAACCCGTATTTATTCATTAATGAGTACAGTGTTGGACGAGTCACACCGAGCAATTCAGCCGCCTTAGAAACATTCTCACTCGTCCTTGCCAGCGCACGTTGAATAGCTTGCTGCTCAGCTCTATCTCTAATTTCACGTAAGTTAAGTGCAACCAACTCATCATTAGCCACATCAAAACCCAACTCTTCAGGTGTAATGCGATTGCTCTCACTCATGATCACAGCGCGTTTAACCTTATTCTCAAGTTCACGTACATTGCCCGGCCAATTATAAGCATCAATAGCGGCTAACGCATCCGCAGAAAAACCTTTTAATTTTTTATTATGTTTCTCGTTATAGTCTTTCAGAAAAGTCTTCGCTAACAATATTGCATCGCCGTCACGCTCTCGAACAGGAGGGATATCAATACTTATCTCGCTAACGCGATAATATAAATCTTCACGAAACTTCCCCTCCTCAATCAATTTAGCTAAACCCTGATGCGTCGCACAGATGACTCGCACATCGACAGCAATTTCCTCACGACCACCAAGCCGTTCTACAACACGCTCCTGTAAAAACCTTAATAGCTTGGCTTGCAACGAAAAGGGCAAATCGCCTATTTCATCAAGCATTAATGTGCCCCCATCGGCACACTCAATCTTGCCTAAAGTTCTTTTAGCAGCACCTGTAAATGCACCTTTTTCATAACCAAATAATTCACTCTCTAACAATGCATCTGGAATCGCAGCACAATTAATCGCCATGAAACGTTTGTCTGCACGCTGGCTCAGTGAATGCAACGATCGTGCAATTAACTCCTTACCAGTACCACTCTCACCAAGAATCAAAGTCGTCACATCCACAGGCGCAACTTTTTCTACTGTTTGGCAAACTTCCAGCATAGCCGGGCTCGCCGCAACAATCCCCTCCAACGGGGATTTCGGCTTAACTTGCATCAATAAGCGGTTTTCAATCTCAAGCTCAGATAGTTGAAAAGCACGATCTACGATTAAACCTAGTACTTCTGCATCAATGGGTTTTTGATAAAAGTCATAAGCACCCAAAGCAATCGCCTTAACCGCATTTTCTCGATCTTCATTGCCCGTAACCATAATCACTTTTGTATCGGGCGCTCGCTGTAAAATTTGTTCAAGTGTCGCCAAACCTTCCGTTGCATTATCCGCATCTGGTGGCAAACCCAGATCAAGCGTTACAACCGCGGGCGAAAAACGTTCGAGCTCTTCCAGAGCACTTTCCCTATCCCCGGCCACAGCCACTTCAAAGCGATCCATGCTCCAGCGCAACTGCCGCTGCAAGCCAGAATCATCTTCTACAATGAGCAATTTCCTTTCATTAGCCAAAACAATAATTCCTCTATATAGTCACTCATTAAGACTGCTTACTATCGGTCAATTATTCCTACGATAACTCTTCCGATTCAATCGGAAGAAAAATACGAAACACAGTCCCCGTATCTGCCTCACTGCGTACATAGATATCTCCACCCGATTCTCGAACAAATTCACGACTTTGGTAGACACCAATACCCATACCACTAGCACCTTTAGTGGTATCAAAAGGCTGAAACAAACGTTCGCGAATAAACCTTGCATCCATACCACAACCGTTATCGGATATTTCTATAACTGCACTATCGCCTTCTTTTTTCAAAACAACATCAATGCGACCATCAGCTTGAATTGCGTCCTGTGCATTTTGGATCAAATGCCCCAGCACGGTTAGCAGGCGCTTTTTATCAATTTTGACCTGCATCCCAACACATTCCTGAGTAAGGCTTGGCAGCGGTTTAGTCGCAGCGCATTCTTCCATTAATTTTTTCAGCACCTTGTCTAACGAGGTATTCTCAGGGACTGAGAGAGGTTGAGAGCTGCCGGCTCTCAGTTGCACTAACAATTCATTCATCTTACTGACAGCATGCCCTACTGTAGCGATCATATCTTCAATGAAATCCTGATTATGCTTATGCTTATCGGCATTAGATACAACTAAGGACAGCTGTGCTATTACATTTTTAAGGTCATGCACCATAAAAGTCGACAAGCGATTAATCGCTTCAAACTGACGCGCATGTACCAACGCCTGTGCCGCCTCGTACTGAGCCAAATAACCGGCGACCTGTCGACCTGCTGTTTTCAACAAATCGCGGTCCTCCCAATTTATTTTCCGAGGCGATCGAGGTTCAGCCAAAACTACAAATGCCAATAATCTATCATGATTCATCAACGGCACAATTAACCAAGCCCAAGGCATATCCTCAATACAATCAGGCAAAACCAAGCCCTCACATGCTGCAGGCATCTCTCTAAACTCGGACAAATTCACCACCCATTCACGTTCTTCAAGCATACGTATTAGTGACTCTTCTTTACCTAGAACCACGTCATCAACGTGCACTGTCTCCATCGCTACCGGCAGATAATCCCCCGTTTCCTGCCGAAGCCATAATGCACCACCTCGACTATCCGAAATTTCGGCAAGCGCAGTAATGGCACGCTCTCGAAATTGACCATCAGCAGAACCAAAAGAAAGCGTTTGAATAAGTCGCAGCCACTCCTCTCTGTAATCATATTTATATTGATAAAAGTGCTTATTTATAAATACTCTAAGTCGAGCTCTAAATTGACCCGACATCAGTATTAACATCAAAGTTATTACTGCAACAAACCAGAATACTATCTGAGCTACTTGCCCCCACTCACCTCCATAGGCGCGAATATAGTAACCGCCTGCAGACATCACTAAAAGATACAAACCTGCTCCCAGTAAAGCTGAAGTATGAAACGTAATGCTACGTGAAACAAATATCTCAACCGACCAATCGGGATTACGTGATGCTGACACGGCGAGCAGTGGCACAGCCAGTGCAGCCACCACACCTCGCGCCTGCCAAAGAGTCGCATTGATTTTCAAAAATAACAGCGCATCTGAATAAAAAACAAAATCAAAAGCAAAAAGGCCACCTAAGCCAATACACATATATTTTACAGCCCAGCGAAGCTCCCCTTCACTATTTCGATACACTTGCTCAATCAGCACCAACGTAACGATAACTAACAGCACCATACCAAGTAGTCGTATATCCACCCCGGGAAGAGCGAAATAAAATAATTGTGAAACATTTGGAATAAATAATGTGCCAAGCAACATCAAACCAAGTAAAAAAACCACGAACATCAGCACACGTAAACGCTGAACATACCAGCGCTCTATTTCAGAAGACGATAATAATTGAATTAAAAAAGCAACCCATAACACATTACGCATCACTTCAATAGCAAACAGGACTGACGAGGAAGGCTTAATAAAAATAAAATGAGAGGTGGATGACACAGCCCAAACAACTGTTGCCAGAACGGCCATAACAAGCAATCCACCTTGCAAGCGACCTTTCCAGCTTGTCAATAACAAGAGTGAAAAAACTATAAATGCCAGCGATGCAAGTGAATAGCTAACAACGCCGATTTCAACCATCATATCGGCTCTCGATTGACATTAAACTAACGAGCACCTTTATTCCACAACACAGCTTGTGCAGTCTGAAATATAATCGCCAAATCCAGAAACAAGCTGTAATTTTTTATGTAATAAAGGTCGTACTGTAATTTTTCTATCGAGTCTTTTTCAGAAGCACCATAGGGATAACAAATTTGAGCCCAACCTGTAATACCAGGCTTAACCCTGTGACGCTCACTATAATATGGAATACTCTCTGACAATTGACCCACAAATTCCGGGCGCTCAGGTCGTGGACCAACAAAACTCATATCGCCCTTCAGCACATTGAACAATTGTGGCAATTCATCAATGCGAAAAGCACGGATAAATTTTCCGACAAAAGTAATGCGCGCATCATTTTCTTGCGCCCATCGCGCCACACCATCCTTTTCGGATGTCATCACCATACTGCGAAACTTAAGCACATTAAAATCATCGCCATGCTGGCCTACTCGTATTTGGCGATACAATACGCTCCCTGAACCTCTGCTTTCCAAAGCAATCGCAATTACTGCCAGCAACATCAAAGGCCAGGCTACCAGCAAAAGAAGCATACTTACGACAATATCAAACACACGCTTCACCAGGAAGATATCGCGCCCACTAGGAAAACCCTCACTAAATGCTAACCAACTTGGGTACAACTGACCCAGCATGACCCTGCCAGCTTGTCGCTCAAAAAACGATGATAACTCAGTTATTTCAACACCTGTCATGCGGCAATCAATCAACTCCTTCATGGGCATATGCTCTCGCCGCTCATCCATAGCCACCAATATCTCATCAACGTTGTGTTGTTTCGCTATATCAATCAAAGGACGATCATACTTAATTACTGCTTCTCTAACTTGAGGTGCCTCATCAGGCATGCAAATAAACGCTGTAATTGAAAAACCATGTCGATCAACTTTTCTCCTAAAGGTATTTTCGATCGCCTTTGCTTTTTCACCAGCCCCCAGAACAAGAATACGCCGTTTAAATGATTCATTACCTAAAAGGTAATAAAACCCCAAACGCAAAGCACCAATACCTACTATCGCAACAAAAAAGGATAAAATAAGCGCGCCACGACCAAGAATCGCATCAGGGAAAAAATAATAGATACTACTCATGATTAAAAAACTAACAGCAAAGCTCATTATCAATCGAAATAAAATCCCGCCAAAACCATCACGCACATGCCGATGATACAAACCCATTCCAGCCATCGAACTGGTTACAATAAAAGCTAACAACACTGAGTTCAACAGGATCGGACCCGCATCCTGAGCGGCACTCAAATCACCTTGAAACCGCAACCAAACACCAAAATAAATAGACAAAAATAGAATCAGAATCTCTAGTAAACACTGGTACAAGTAGGTGCTTGGCACATAATGCCTGAAGATGCGAATCATGGGTTTAACACTTTAATTTTTATAAATAAATCACTTAATAATTACGAGCATGAGGAACATTTTAGAGCTGCCAACATTAACATACGGTGCCCTTATTATATATGTTAAATCACTCAATGATGATGCCACTATAAATCACCGTTAATACCATGAGCCTTTAGCCCCCAGGAAAATAAAAAAAGCATTCTCTTGTCCGCTTTACGCAAGCGCCCTGTCATAGTTAACAACAAACTTTTAAGCACAGGATATCCAACATCAGGGTGCTGATCAAAATATGCCATCAAACCCTGGCCATCTATTACCGCCAAATGCACATCAGTGGCAGCAATAACAGTCGCAGAACGCGGTTTATGATCGAACATTGACAGCTCACCAAACACATCCCCCTCACCCAACTCACTAACCCCAGGTTTTATATGACGCGACTGATCCAGGCTAACTTCACCCACCACACTCACTTGACCTGACAATATCAAATAAGCATCGCTACTTTTTTCACCTTTATGGATAATCGTCTCACCAACAACAACATTACGATGACTCCAAAAAGATCCTTCTTCAATCTCAGGCGTCTGCAGAAGGTCACTCAGGCTAATTCCATCGCCCATACACTCTACCTCTAACTTTTACAAACATCCTAGAAGCTGCGATATAAAGCTCACCCAACCGCATCATCTTCCAGGCTCACACGACATCATATATAAGTATTATCGGAAATAGCTGGTAATTCGTTAACTTCTGGAACCCACCGCTAAATCATTTACATTAAATTCCAGAGCCTTCCGGCAGATAATACAAACAACAAAATCAACCTTACCCTTTTATAAAGCAAATCATTATAATCATTAATATTTCGCAAATATCACTAAATAAATGCACTGCAAACATGAATAAATCAAGACTACTGGGAAATCTATGAAAATTACAATATTTGGTTCAGGTTACGTTGGCTTAGTAACAGGTGCCTGCCTGTCTGAGGTTGGACACGATGTACTCTGCGTGGATATCGATGACCGCAAAATTAACATGTTGGAAAATGGCGAAATCCCCATTTTCGAACCTGGCCTAAAAGAACTCGTCAAAAAAAACCAGGAAAAGCAAAAGCTGTCCTTTTCAACCGACTTTAAACTTGGCATTGCCCATGGCTTATATCAAATAATTGCCGTTGGCACACCACCGGGAGAAGATGGCTCAGCCGACTTACAACATGTGCTAGCTGTTGCTAGTAACATAGGGCAGCACATGAATGACTACCGGGTCATTATCGATAAATCGACTGTACCTGTAGGCACCGCTGACAAGGTTCGCATTGCGGTTCAACAAGAACTTGATAAAAGAGAACAGCCGCTTGATTTTGATGTGGTCTCCAACCCTGAATTCCTAAAGGAAGGCGCGGCCATCGATGACTTCATGAAACCTGATCGCATTATTATCGGTACAGACAACCCACGCACCACTGAACTATTACGCGAGCTTTACGCACCCTTCAACCGTAGTCATGACCGCTTAATCAGCATGGACATACGCTCCGCTGAGCTGACCAAATACGCAGCTAACGCCATGCTTGCAACCAAAATCAGCTTCATGAATGAACTCGCTAACTTAGCCGAACACCTCGGAGCCGATATTGAACAGGTTCGCAATGGCATGGGAGCGGACCCTCGCATTGGCTATCACTTTATATACCCTGGCTGCGGCTATGGCGGCTCTTGCTTCCCCAAAGATGTTCAGGCGCTTGAGCGTACTGCAACGAAGGTTGGTTACAATGCTGAGCTGCTCAAATCTGTCGAAGCTGTTAACAAACGACAAAAACAAACTTTGTTTAATAAAATAAACCTGCATTTTGAAAATAACCTCAAAGGTAAAACCATTGCGTTATGGGGTTTGGCATTCAAACCTAATACCGATGACATGCGTGAAGCGCCAAGCGTCGCACTAATGGAAGCACTTTGGGATGCTGGTGCAACAGTGAAAGCCTATGACCCAGAGGCCATGGAAGAGGCCCGGCATCTTTATAGCGACAACACACAACTAGAAATCTGCGATTCTCCAGAATCCGCCCTGGAAAATGCCGATGCCCTTACCGTGATCACCGAATGGAATATTTTCCGTGCACTAGATATCCCTTTAATCAAAGAAAAATTAACTACACCCGTCATTTTTGATGGTAGAAACCTCTACGATCCAATATTAATGAAGAAATCAGGAATCACCCATTACGGAATAGGACGCGGGCATCAAACCCACTAATTTTCGCCTATTTAAACTTAATTAAAAAACCGGAGACTACGGTGTCATCACAAAAAGAAAATCACATCGGTATTATCGGGCTGGGTTATGTCGGGCTGCCACTCGCTATCGAGTTTGCCAAAGTACTTAAAGTCTCTGGGTTTGATACAAATCAAGCTCGCATCACTGAGCTAAAGCAAAACAAAGACAGTTCCTTAGAAGTCACTAGCGAGGAACTGGAAAAAGCAAATAACATTAGTTACACCGCCAACCCTGACGATCTAGGACCATGTAACATCTATATTGTTACCGTTCCCACGCCAATAGATATTCACAAGCGTCCTGATCTAAGCCCTCTGGTTAGCGCTTGTAAAACCGTCGGACCTTTACTCACTCAAGGCAATATTGTCATTTTTGAATCGACGGTCTACCCAGGCTGCACTGAAGAGACATGTGTGCCAGAACTTGAAGCGGCATCCGGATTGAAATTCAATCAGAATTTTTTTGTGGGATACAGTCCTGAGCGCATCAACCCTGGTGACAAAGAGCACCGCTTAACAACCATCACTAAAGTTACCGCTGGTTCAACACCTGAATCTGCGGACGAAGTTGATGCGCTGTACAAAAAAATCATCACAGCGGGCACTCATAAAACCAGCAGTATTCGTGTTGCGGAAGCCGCCAAGGTGATTGAAAATACACAACGTGACTTAAATATCGCTTTAATTAATGAACTGGCTTTGATTTTTAACCGCCTCGACATTGACACAATTGAAGTTTTGGAAGCAGCGGGCAGTAAGTGGAATTTCCTACCCTTTCGTCCCGGCCTCGTTGGAGGACACTGCATAGGAGTCGACCCCTATTACCTCACCCATAAAGCACAAGAGATTGGATACCACCCTGAAGTTATTCTTGCCGGTCGTAGAATCAACGATAATATGGGCAATTATATTGCCGAAAATGTCATCAAATTAATGATCAAACGGGAAATCAATATTGCTTCATCAAACATACTGGTCATGGGGCTGACGTTCAAAGAAGATTGTCCGGACTTAAGAAATACTAGAGTCGTTGATATTATTGCAGAACTCGAAAGCTACCACGCCAATGTACATGTCTACGACCCCTGGGTTGATAAAGATGAAGCCAGTCGTGAATATCAGGTAGTGCCTATTCAAACGCTTGAGCAAGGGAAATATGACGCCATCGTTCTCGCTGTTGCACACGAACAGTTTAAAAAAATGAGCATCGAAAGCATTCGCGACTTAGGTACAAAAAATTGTGTCGTTTATGATGTAAAATCTTTATTCCCTTATACTGAGGTTGATGGGCGTTTATAAAACTGCTCTACATACCACTTAATTTAAGGCTAAAAATTGCATGAAAGTTTTAATCACAGGCACCGCTGGATTTATCGGATCAACGCTGAGTCACCGTTTGATGGCACGCGGCGATGAAGTCATCGGTATTGACAACCTTAACGACTACTACGACGTCAACCTCAAACAAGCTCGACTTGATCGACTAATACCGAACAAACTCTTCACCGATGTACGCATCAACCTCGAAGACAAAGCTGCTATTGATGAAGCTTTTCAAAAATATCGCCCAGAGCGTGTCGTCAATCTTGCTGCCCAAGCGGGAGTTCGATATTCACTGATCAACCCCTACGCCTATCTTGATAGCAATATCACCGGATTTTTAAACATCCTCGAAGGTTGCCGGTACAATGACGTTAAGCATCTCGTCTATGCATCAAGCAGCTCTGTCTACGGTGCCAATACCAAGATGCCCTTTTCAGTACATGACAATGTCGATCACCCAATCAGCCTCTATGCAGCCAGCAAAAAATCCAATGAACTGATGGCGCACACCTATAGCCATCTTTATGATATCCCCACCACAGGCTTGCGTTTTTTTACCGTCTACGGTCCGTGGGGACGCCCAGACATGGCGTTATTTTTGTTTACTAAGAGCATTATTGAAGGCAAACCCATCGATGTTTTCAACAATGGGCAATGCCTGCGTGACTTCACTTACATCGATGATATTGTTGAAGGTGTAATCCGTACTCTGGATAAAATTCCAACTGAAAACCCAGACTGGACTGGCGACACACCTGATCCTGCCAGCAGCAAAGCACCTTACAGCCTCTACAATATTGGGAATAATAATCCTGTTGAACTGATGCACTTTATCGAAGTAATTGAAGACTGTCTTGGTAAAAAAGCTGATAAAACTATGCTGCCACTGCAACCAGGCGATGTGCCTAAAACTTATGCAAATGTTGATGATTTAATTAGAGATGTTGGCTTTCAGCCAGCAACACCAATAGAAGAAGGGATTGGAAACTTTGTAAACTGGTATAGAGAATTTTATCAGGTCTAAAATTTTAGCTGGCATACTGGCTTGCTCATAAACAAACCTCCACAAATAAAAAAAGGGCGGGAAAATCCCGCCCTTTTTTCGACATTAACAAATATTAGCTAACGCGCGGATCAAGTTCACCAGAGCGATAACGTCCCTGCATCACTTCAAGTGAAACCGGCGTGATCTTCGCTGCCATGCCTGCACAACCAAACGCTTCGTAACGCGCAGCACAGATATCACTCATTGCTTTAGTCGCTTCTTTGAAAAACTTACGAGGATCAAAGTTCGACGTATTGTCCGCCAGGTGACGACGAATTGAACCTGTCGATGCCATGCGCAGATCAGTATCGATATTAACCTTGCGTACACCGTGCTTAATACCTTCAACGATCTCTTCAACTGGCACACCATAGGTTTCACCCATGTCACCGCCATAGCTGTTAATGATCTTCAACCAGTCCTGAGGAACTGACGAAGAACCGTGCATAACCAAATGCGTATCAGGGATGCGAGCATGGATTTCCTTAATACGGTCTATAGCGAGAATATCCCCCGTTGGAGGACGAGTAAATTTATAAGCACCGTGAGAAGTACCAATAGCAATTGCTAGCGCATCCACCTTAGTCTGTTTAACAAAATCAGCGGCTTCATCAGGATCAGTCAGCAACTGATCCATAGACAACTTGCCTTCAGCGCCGTGACCATCTTCTTCGCCCATTTCACCCGTTTCGAGTGAACCCAGGCAACCTAACTCACCTTCAACTGAAACACCACCGGCATGCGCCATCGCAACAACATTCGATGTCACATCAACGTTGTATTCATAGCTTGAAGGCGTTTTCATATCGGCTTCCAATGAACCGTCCATCATCACAGAACTGAATCCGCTCTGAATAGAACGCAGACAAACTGATGGCTCAGAACCATGATCCTGATGCATTACCACAGGAATATGCGGATACTCCTCAAGCGCTGCAATAATCAAATGACGCAGGAATGCCTCACCGGCATAACTGCGCGCACCAGCAGAACCCTGCATAATCACCGGGCTATTGGTTTTATCCGCAGCCTGCATGATCGCATGCACCTGTTCCATGTTATTTACATTAAAAGCGGGAACGCCATAACCGTTTTCTGCGGCATGATCCAACAACTGACGTAAAGATATAAGGGCCATAACTACTTTCCTCCAAAAATCAATTTCAAAAAAATCATCACTTTGAGTTTATCAACTCAACCTAATCAATCATCCCTATGAATACGCCTTAACCACTAAAAATAGCTAGAAAAAAACCATTCACAAGAAAACACAAATACTATTTGTTATTGCTCACCAACACGCAAAATTTTCATTGCGTTAGTACCACCAAGTACACCGGACAAATCACCCTTGGTAATAATGACAATATCACCATCAACAACCACACCCAACTTGAGCAAACCTTCAATTACAGCTTTATTATTTTCAGCATGACTTGTAGATGTCACATCAAAATTTACAGGATAGACGCCACGGTATAACGCCACCTTACGACGTGTTTCTTCGTGGGGTGTCACCGCATAAATTGGGATGCCAGAACTAATACGAGACATCCACTTCGGTGTCGAACCAGACTCTGTCAAAGCAGCAATAGCCCGCACACCTAGATGATTTGCTGTATACATTGATGCCATAGCAATCGCTTCATCAATCTCATGAAAATCTGTGTTTACACGATGTCGCGAACTCTGGGTAATTTTTTGTTTTTCAGCACCAAGACAAATACGATCCATTGCTTCAATCGTTTTGACAGGATACTTACCCGTTGCGGTTTCTCCCGACAACATCACAGCATCTGTACCATCCAACACTGCATTTGCTACATCAAACACCTCTGCGCGAGTTGGTATCTGACTATCAACCATCGATTGCATCATTTGTGTAGCGGTTATAACGACACGATTCATATTTCGTGCAAGATGAATCAAATGCTTTTGAACACCCGGTAATTCTGCATCACCAATCTCAACACCCAGGTCGCCGCGAGCAATCATAATCACATCAGAGGCTTCAATAATTCCAGCAACGTCGGGCAACGAATCTGCTCGCTCGATTTTAGCCACCACACCACCATGCCCACCTGCCGCACGCAAGAGTTCGCGCGCTTGATTAATATCAGAGGCATCGCGCGGGAAAGATACAGCAATATAATCAGCGTTAATCAGAGCAGCTGTTTTTATATCTTCCTTGTCTTTGTCCGTCAACGCGGCAGCTGACAAACCACCCCCCTTACGATTAATCCCTTTGCTATTCGACAGTTCACCGCCCACAGTAACGGAGCAAATAATTTCACTGCCTTTAATTTGTTCAACTGTCAGCACAATATTTCCGTCGTCCAACAGCAAAACATCACCTGAATTGCTGTCTTTAACAAGCGCCTTATAAGCAATACCAACACGATTTACATCACCATCATCTTTGCCGCAGGCTGAATCAAGAATAAATTGTGCTCCTTCCTCAAGCATCACTTTGCCATCACGAAAGCGGTCAATGCGGATTTTTGGCCCTTGCAAATCAGCCAACACACCGACTTCACAACCGCATTTCTTAGCACATTTGCGAACCATATTGACACGTTTGACATGATCAGCCGCTTCGCCATGCGAAAAATTTACGCGCACCACATCCAGCCCTGCGTCGATCATCCCTTCAAGGACACCCGCTTTATCCGTCGCAGGCCCAAGAGTCGCGACAATCTTAGTACGCCTTAATACTTTATTTTCCATATATTTTTGACAAACCTTTATTGGCAAAATTGTTATTATTGATTTTTATTTTGCACGCTCTTCAAGCATCGCTACAGCTGGGAGCTTCTTACCTTCCAAAAATTCAAGAAATGCTCCACCTCCTGTCGAAATATACGAAACCTTATCTGAAATATTGTACTTTGATACAGCTGCGAGGGTATCACCACCGCCTGCAATAGAGAACGCCGAGCTTTCAGCAATCGCCATAGAAATAGCTTTAGTGCCTTCACCAAACTGGTCAAACTCAAACACACCGACGGGACCATTCCAAACAATCGTACCGGCCTCTTTAATAATTGCTGCCAGCTCAGCTGCAGACTGCGGGCCAATATCAAAGATTAAATCATCGTCTGTCACATCAGAAACACCTTTAAGCGTCGCTGCCGCAGATTCAGAAAATTCTTTTGCACAAACCACATCAACAGGCACAGGTATATCACCGCCACGTTCCTTTGCTGCTTCAGTCAGTGATTTTGCAGTACCCACAAGATCAGCTTCATAAAGTGACTTACCTACATTATGTCCTGCTGCTGCAATAAAAGTATTTGCAATGCCGCCACCAACAATCAACTGGTCGACAATTTTAGAAAGCGACTCAAGCACCGTCAATTTAGTCGATACTTTTGATCCGCCAACAATCGCCACCATGGGGCGCGCAGGGTTATCCAATGCTTTGCCTAGCGCATCCAGCTCACCTGCTAACAACGGGCCGGCACATGCAACAGGGGCAAACTTTGCAACACCGTGCGTAGATGCCTGTGCGCGATGTGCTGTACCAAAAGCATCCATTACATAGACATCACACAATGCTGCATAGCTTTTCGACAGCGCGTCATTATTTTTCTTTTCACCGGCATTGAAACGAACATTTTCCAGAATAGCCACGTCGCCTTTTTCAAGTACAGGGGCACTTTCCAAATAATTCTTCACCAAGCCCACATCTTTGCCTAACAATTCAGACAAATGTGCTGCGACAGGTGCCAATGAAAACTCATCATTACTCTCACCTTCAGTCGGGCGGCCTAAATGTGACATCAACATCACCTTAGCACCGGTATCAATAGCATGTTTAATTGTCGGGATCGATGCACGGATACGGGTGTCATCTGAAACCTTGCCATCTTTTAATGGCACATTCAGATCCTGACGAATTAAAACCCGTTTACCCTTTAAATCAAGATCGATCATACTAATTACAGACATTCGCTAACTCCTAAAAACTCATTGTAAAAAATCATTTAATAAAGATGATTCAAATAACACCTTTATTAAATAACTTTTGCGATACTCTTTTGTGAAATCAGCAGCCCGGCTCTAGCCGGGCTGCTGATTCAATAGAAACACAAAAAACGACTATTTATTTAGCGATATGCTCAACAAAACGCAGCATGTTGCAGGTATAACCGTATTCATTGTCATACCATGAAACCACTTTGACAAACGTGCTGTCCAATGCGATGCCGGCTTCCGCATCAAAGATAGAAGACTGGCTAATACCACGAAAATCTGTAGAAACAACCTTATCAGTGGTGTAACCCAGAGTTCCTTTCATTGCGCCTTCTGAAGCTTCTTTCATCGCTGCGCAAATATCTTCGTAGCTCGCTTCTTTTTCCAACTCAGCAGTCAGATCAACAACCGATACATCGGAGGTAGGAACACGAAATGCCATGCCGGTTAATTTACCGTTCAACTCTGGCAAAACAACGCCAACAGCTTTCGCAGCGCCAGTAGATGAAGGAATAACATTCTCCAAAATACCACGGCCACCGCGCCAATCTTTCTGCGAAGGACCATCAACCGTTTTCTGTGTTGCTGTTGCAGCATGAACTGTCGTCATCAAACCACGTTTCAGACCCCAGTTATCATTCAGAACTTTCGCAATAGGTGCCAAGCAGTTAGTAGTACAAGACGCAGCAGAAACAATCGCCTGACCTGCGTAGCTATTGTGGTTAACGCCGTAAACAAACATTGGAGTGCCGTCTTTAGATGGCGCGCTTTGCACAACTTTTTTAGCACCGGCATCAATATGTTTCTGACAGCTTTCTTCGGTTAAAAAGAAACCTGTAGAATCAATAACAATGTCCGCACCCACTTCATCCCATTTCAGGTTTGCTGGGTCACGTTCAGCCGTCAGACGGATATTCTTTCCATCAACCACCAAATAGTTACCCTCAGAGTAAACATCGCCATCAAAACGACCATGTACTGAGTCATACTTCAGCATATAGGCTAAATATTCAGCCTCTAATAAGTCGTTGATACCGACAATTTCAATATCTTTGAAGTCTTTCGCTACCGCACGAAAAACCATCCGGCCAATACGACCAAAGCCATTAATACCAACTTTAATAGTCATTTAATTTATCTCCCTGCATTAAAAATAAACGTGTACTGAGCAACTCTAATCGAGTAATCATATTCCCTGGCCGCTTAAAGAACGTCTTCAACAGCCTCGACAACTTTGTCTACCGTGAAACCAAACATTTTAAACAACTCACCTGCTGGCGCGGACTCACCAAAGCTATGCATTCCAATAACTTTGCCATTCATGCCCACGTATTTGTACCAGGCATCCGTAACACCCGCTTCGACCGCAACGCGTGCCGTTACCGCTGCTGGCAATACTGACTCACGATAAGCCGCATCCTGGGCATCGAAAACATCAGTAGCTGGCATGGAGACTACACGGATATTTTTACCACCCATTGCCTCAGCAGCACCCATTGCCAGTGCAACTTCAGACCCCGTTGCAATAATGATCGCATCCGGCGTGCCTGCGCAGTCACGCAACACATAAGCACCGCGTGTAATATCAGCTAGCTGAGCTGCACTACGAGTCTGATGAGGTAAACCCTGACGCGAAAAGATCAAACAACTTGGCCCAGTATCTTTTTCAATTGCCGCCTTCCAGGCCACAGCACTTTCAACTGCATCACAAGGACGCCAAACAGTCATGTTTGGAATCATGCGTAATGTAGCAATCTGCTCAACCGGCTGATGGGTTGGGCCATCTTCACCAAGACCAATGGAATCATGAGTATAAACAAACAGGCTGCGCACCTTCATCAAAGCCGCCATACGCAATGCATTACGCGCATATTCTGAGAACATTAAGAATGTTGCACCGAAAGGAATAAAACCGCCGTGCAATGCGACACCGTTCATAATCGCAGACATACCAAACTCACGTACGCCGTAATTAATGTAGTTGGCATCTGCATTGTCTGCGCGCATTGGCTTGTAAGTCGACCATTCCGTCAAGTTTGAACAACCCAAATCAGCAGAACCACCGAGAATTTCTGGCAGTAACGCAGCATAACCTTCAATGGATTTCAACGACGCTTGACGTGTTGCAATTGTCTCTGCCTTGTCATTCACGGCATTAACAAAATCAGCAGATTTAGTAGCCCAGTCTGCTGGCAACTCACCCTGAGTACGTCGCTCAAATTCTGCTGCTAATTCTGGAAATGCAGATTTGTACGCTGCAAATTTATCATTCCAGTCCGACTCAGCTTTAGCCCCCTTTTCTTTTGCATCCCAACCAGCATACACATCAGAAGGCACTTCAAATGGGCCGTGATCCCAGCCCAACGCAGCTTTAGTCAGAATGATTTCATCATCACCCAGTGGTGCGCCGTGACTGGCATGACTGCCCGCTTTATTCGGAGAACCAAAACCAATCGTTGTTTTACAACAGATCAATGTTGGTTTGTCCGACATCGCCTTCGCAGTCTCAATAGCTTTTACAAGACTATCAGCATCATGACCGTCAACATCGGCAATTACATGCCAACCATAGGATTCAAAACGCTTGGCGGTATCATCAGTGAACCAACCATCAACATGGCCATCAATCGAAATACCATTATCATCCCAAAATGCAATCAGCTTGCCCAGCCCCAGGGTACCCGCCAACGAACAGGCTTCATGGGAAATACCTTCCATCATGCAGCCGTCACCCATAAATACGTAGGTGCTGTGGTCAACGATTTCATGACCGTCACGGTTAAACTGACCTGCCAAAGCCTTTTCAGCAATCGCCATACCAACACCATTGGTAATACCCTGACCAAGCGGCCCAGTAGTGGTCTCAATACCCGGCGCATAGCCGTACTCAGGATGCCCTGGCGTCTTTGAATGCAGCTGACGGAAATTCTTCAGTTCTTCGATCGGCAAGTCGTAGCCTGCCAGATGCAGTAATGAATAAATCAACATCGAACCGTGTCCATTCGAGAGAATAAAACGATCACGATCTGCCCAGTCTGGATTAGTTGGGTTGTGCGACAAAAAGTCATTCCACAACACTTCGGCAATATCAGCCATACCCATTGGCGCACCGGGGTGACCTGAATTGGCTTTTTGCACCGCGTCCATACTTAATGCCCGAATGGCGTTCGCTAAATTTTTGCGGGACGACATAATTTTCTCCTGAATTTATTTCGATTATTTAAAATGCATTTCATCCAGTGCAACTGCTGCAAACCGAATGAAGAAAACCTGTTCCTGTAACAAGCTTTATGTAAACACTTGAACAGAGTATGTGACGTTATTGGGAAACAACCTCATTAAATGGCATCTGACCCAAAAGCAGCCATTTCATTTTAATGTTGACTAAGCACCCATCCTAAACAACAGCTTAAATCCCCGACACTATATAATTATTAGCTACCCTGTCGGTCAACATGCTATTCAGCGCCTGAAAACCCGGTATTTTCTCTCAAATCACCCTACTACGGCAAGCGCTAATTCTGAAAAACCGCAGATTCGTCAATTATTTGGCGAATCTGCGGGTACAATTAACTACAACCACTTAATAGAGCACCCCATACTCGGAATCTGGTCTTTAGGACCCTGCCCCGTTTGCGCCACCTGCTTCATTGCTTCGTACAAATCGCGACGCACACTCTCATCAGCGGCCTCTTTTCGACTCGCGTCAAATCTACCGCGGTATTGCAGCTCAAGATTCGCGTTATAACCAAAAAAGTCCGGAGTACAAACCGCTCCATAAGCCTTGGCCACCTGCTGAGTTTCATCAAGAACATAGGGAAACGGAAAATCAAATTTTTCAGCCACGACTTTCATATTATCAAATGAATCTTCGGGATAATCAGCAGGATCATTGGCCATAATCGCAACACACTTCACCCCATCATCCAGCAGTGCTCGTGTATCACGAACTATGCGCTGCATAATCGCTTTGACATAGGGGCAATGATTACAAATAAACATCACCAGCAGACCCTTTTCTCCGCGGCAATCGTTAAGCGTTAATTGCCGACCATCAACAGATGGCAATGAAAAATCAATTGCCGACTGACCAAACTCACAAACAGGCGTTTCCAGACTTACCATGAGATTTCCCCTCGTGCGAAATAATGCCTTATCAGGCCATCGCGACCTAATAAGGGGGAGTAGTATATAGGAATTACAGGCTGACGTGAGAAATTGAAAAACCTTAGTTCGTGCTACAACGACGCCATTAAAGCAAAACAGCCCGTCACCGATAACAATTATCAGCAACTTCAACTTCTTTTCATAACAATTATGTATATAATAAGAAGCTTGGCTATGGCACAAGCAATGGAACATGCAAGCCACTGAAATAAACACCCACACAGCAGTTAGTAATATTAAGTACTGCATCAACCTAGAGATATATTATGGCAAACTCACACCTTTTTACCTCAGAGTCAGTATCAGAAGGGCATCCGGATAAAGTTGCAGACCAGATATCAGACGCTGTTCTTGATGCAATATTAGAACAAGACCCCAAATCCAGAGTCGCTTGCGAAACAATGGTTAATACCGGAATGGTCGTCCTGTCAGGTGAAATAACCACCTCTGCCTATGTTGATATGCAGGAAGTAGCACGTAAGACCATCAAAGAAATTGGCTATAATAGCTCTGACATGGGTTTCGACTGGGAATCTTGTGCGGTTCTAACATCGATAGACAAACAATCCGCCGATATCGCCATGGGTGTAGACGATTCAAACGAACATGAGCAGGGCGCTGGCGACCAAGGCTTAATGTTTGGCTATGCCAGCAATGAAACTGATGTTTTAATGCCTGCACCGATTACTTATGCTCACTTGCTGGTCAAACGCCAAGCCGAAGTGCGTAAAAATGGTACTTTGCAATGGTTGCGTCCGGATGCTAAAAGTCAGGTCACTTTTCAATATGAAGATAACAAACCTGTCGGCATTGATGCTGTCGTTCTGTCTACGCAGCATTCTCCTGACATTGAAACCGATGCGCTTCGCGAAGCGGTAATGGATGACATTATCAAGCCGGTTTTACCCGCCGAATGGATAAACAAAAACACTAAGTTTTTCATTAACCCAACCGGACGTTTTGTCATTGGTGGCCCAGTGGGTGACTGCGGTTTGACCGGACGCAAAATCATCGTTGACACCTATGGCGGAATGGCGCGTCACGGTGGCGGTGCATTTTCTGGCAAAGACCCTTCAAAGGTAGATCGCTCAGCGGCCTATG
>Ga0316209_1000585_pt1 | contig 57892 bp, 63 predicted proteins | sample 6monopyrite_MG_FD_204945 | JGI IMG/M metagenome (GOLD analysis project Ga0316209, IMG submission 204945) | Microbial mat bacterial communities from mineral coupon in-situ incubated in ocean water Damariscotta River, Maine, United States -... | ecosystem: Environmental > Aquatic > Marine >... | reverse complement strand
ATTTCCCTGCCTACCGCAGGCAGGTTTGCCTACTTTCTGTATCAAGACAGAAAGTAGGAGTCTGCCCGGCTTTAGGGCAAAACAGAATAGTAAAACAAATCAACTTGAGTTTTTCAGCAGACCCTATCTATGTGAGATGAGGACTCTAAGACCCTACCCAATCCTATCCCAGGGAATTCTCATAATTATCAGAACTAATGAGAGGCCAAAGAAGATTGCCTGAAAGCGAAACTTCACCGAAGCATCGGGAGATTTCTTAGCGATCATTTTACCAACATGCGCAGCTACGACAGCAAGAAACATCACCAGCAAATGCTCCACTGCCCAGTAGCGCTCTTCCGAATTACTCATATTGAAGGTGAGATTCTTTGTAAATGCACTTTGAAAAAAATACAAAACCAGACCCAGCAGCAATTGCAAATCCAAAAGCCCGACAGTGGCTGATCCCAGAATCTTATCAAACTTGGTATAAGACCTGCCAGCAAACAACCCGATGAGTGATTTCAAAACGATAAGAACAATACCTAAAAGAATTAACCATCTAAGGCCAGAGTGTGTAGGGAATACGATATTCATAGAATTATTTTTTTGCGAAGATAGGAATTAGTGAATAGTTATCCAGTTGAATAGTTAATAAGTGAGCTGCTGACCACTATTAACTGTCTTCTGTTTACTTGATAGTCAGCAATGCCGTCATCAATTGCACACTGTACCAAAGATTGGCGATGCGCAGATTTTCATCCGCTGCATGCTGGTTGTTGTCATGATTAGCCACGGAAACTATGATCGCTGGCTTATTGAGATAGTCGGTGAAAAGATAGAGTGGGAGAGACCCTCCAAGTGTTGGCAACAAAATCAAGTCTTCTCCTGCAATCAGCTTTGTGCGTTTCACAATGTCCTGAGCGATGATATTGTCCATTGATGTACGTGCCGCCGGATAGCCACTGCCTCTCGTGATTTTCGCAATCCTTGGGTACTTCAGACGAGTTTCCTGATCTGGGGCCTCATGTACAATGTGATAGCCTTGTTTTTTGACATGTGCTTCAACCAAGTCTTGCATTCTTTTAGGATCGTTCCCTTTGACCATTCGCATGCCGAGTGAGGCAGTGGCCGTTGCGGGAACTACATTTCGGGCGAGTTTGCCGGTGTTTCCACTACTTAGTCCGCGGACAGTTAGTGTCGGGAGTAATATTCTCTCATTCAAAGTTCCTTTTCCTTCGGTACGATTGAGACCAAGTTCCTTTTTTAGTTCTTCATCAAAAGGAGGCACAGTGGCCAATGCGTTTTTCTCCAAGTCAGTAATTGGCACCACCGAATCGTAATAGCCGTCGATGATCACCGTGCCTTCATCGTCTTTCATGGTGGCTAATAAATTGGCGAGCATCTGCCCGGGTACAGGTGCCCAGTTTCCGTAATGTCCACTGTGCAACGGACGATTGGAGCCATAAACAGTGAGCTCCATTCCCGTGACACCACGAACTCCAAAAACCAATTGTGGTTTTCTCGATTGGTGAGATGGGCCATCGCAGAATAGCCAAATGTCGATTTCATCCAAGAGCTCCTTGTTGTCTTTTAGGTAGTGTCCGAGGTGTTGAGACCCAGCCTCTTCTTCACCCTCGAAAAAGAAAACGAAGTTGGTATTGATAGGTATTTCACTTTCGGCGATAATGTCCAAAGCCGCCAGGATGCCGATAATAGGAGCTTTGTCATCTCCTGCCGATCGGGCGTAGATTCTATTTTCAGGATCTATGGCATCATCCTTTTCGGGAAAATCGATCACCATGCCTCCATCAGGAATCGCCTTATCATAATAGGTTGGAGTCCATGGCGATTGTGTCCACTGCGTGGTATCGACAGGCTGTCCGTCATAGTGGACATAAAAAGCAATCGTTCGCTCTGCATGCCACCCCCGGAGGTATCCATATACGATGGGCGGAACACCCTCCATGTCCAGAAGTTGGGTATCAACACCTCTTTTTTCTAGCTCGCCTTTTATGTAGTTAGCGTTGATGTTGATGTTGGGAAGGTCGGATGCCACATTGGGTGTGGAGAGCAGCGTCTTGAAATCTTGAAGTACCTGGTGGCCATTTTCATCTATGTAAGCTTGAGAGATTTCTTTAATATTTTGTGAAAGCAGTAAAAATGAAGTGAGTAGAAGTGAAATTGTGATAATTGAGCGCATGGTTGTAGTTTCGAATTAGCAATGGCTAAAATTATCAAAATTCCGTCAGCTTATGTGTTGGACACCAAAGTAGTGGGTGTGTCCAAGGAGAATGCGGACGGAAGCAGCCGGCAGGAAATCATCAAAACTGAAGTGGAAGAGGATGATTTGCTTCAATTGGAGTCAGAACCAGAAAATGAATTCGATTCGAATGCGGTGAAAGTGCTTTCTAAGTTAGGTCATCAGATTGGCTATTTGTCCAAAGATATTTCACAACGCATGCGATTTGCTATCGAAAATGAAACAGACATTCGTGTGAAAGCAAGCTGGGTAAATGGGACAAAGATGTTGGGTGTTGGGTTACGAATCGAAATGGTGAACTGAGTGATGTCATCCTAAATCCAACTAATAAATGCAACTTTTAGATTTAAGATAAAGGTGGAGTTTACGATGAATCTCAGACTGTCTGAAATTATAATGATTGACAGAAAGCGTGTTGATTTACTAGAAAAACCTTGGTGGATCAGGCTTTTTGGAAGATGAACTAATATTTCAAATTCCACTTTTAGCACAATTTCACTGTCTTGTTCTCATAAGTTCGTTTTGTTCATCGTACCTTTCAATCGACAACTTCAATAGCTGAGTAATCAAATCAGCATAGGAAAGTCCCTCATTCTCCCAGAGTTTGGGATACATGCTGATACTCGTGAACCCGGGAATCGTGTTGATCTCATTTACATAAATCTCCCCTTTTGTCGTAAGAAACATATCTACCCGAGCCATAATGGAACCTTGCAATGTGGCGAATGCTTTCTTGGCAGTTTCTTTTATTTTTCCAAGTAGCTCAGGGGCAATTCGCTTGGCGGGAATATCCAACTGGGTTTTTGACGAATCACTGTATTTTTCTTCGAAAGAATATTCTTCTGCACTCTTGATTTCACCAGGGGCAGTCACTTGAGGGTCGTCTAGTCCAAGGACTGCACATTCAATCTCTCGCCCGACAATGGCCTCCTCGACCAGAACCTTGGTGTCAAACTGAAAAGCATCCTTCAGCGCAAATTCAAACTCCTGGGTATTCGAAACTCTATGCACGCCAACTGATGAACCCATATTTGCCGGCTTTACAAAGATCGGAGAGCCAAACTCCTTTTCCAGTTCTTCGAAACGAATGCTCGAAGCAGGATGTAGGGTTTTGCCTTTGGCTACATTCAGCCCCGCAGACCTCATCAATGTCTTAGCGACATCCTTGTCCATCGCCACAGCAGACCCTAAAACGTCCGGCCCAACATAAGGAAGGTTTAGTATTTCCAACAAACCTTGCACCGAGCCGTCCTCACCATTTGGGCCATGAAGTATTGGAAAGACTACATCCACTGGGATAGCGCGGCTTCCATGAATCAAACTCCGAGTGCCGGGATCAATAAAGACTTTGTTTTGTGCATTGACCAAAATTCCATCCGGGATGGCGTCTAGTAAGTGCCAATGTCCTGAATGGTCTATCCCGACTATGACAGGAGAGAAAAGATTTCGGTTGAGTGCAGCCACCACATTTCGGGCAGACCGCAGGGAGATTTCATGTTCAGGGGATTGGCCACCGCAAAGTATCAGAACAGTGGTCATGTGAGATTAGTCTTTAAAATCTGAATGCAAATTATCCGAATGCAATGAATCCAATTCAGCAATTATGTGATCCAATTTTTTCATTATTTCCTCCTCTGACATATCCTGATTTTCAAGGACCTCATCCAGTTCGGTATAGATGGCTATTTCCTTTGCCTTTTTATCGCCCTCAGTATATTTCAGTGTGTTTTTCAAATGAGTCATCCCGTATTTGAGTGCTACCATGGCGTCATGCTTGTGGTCTGACTGTAGGAGTGCTTTGGTCACTTTTACTTCTGCTTCAGTGAGGGCATTGAGTGCCTCGGAATAGGAGATGTTAATATCCTCAACCACGAGCGAATCATGTTCTAATTCTCTTAGAACAGTTTCTAAATCATCAATGGATTCTTCAAGGAGGGCATTACTTGCCGGGTCTAAGTCTCGCTCGATATTGTGAATGTCTTTTATTGCCTTGATCAAATGATCAATACCTCTCCCGAAATCTTTTTCCTTAAAGTAGGCTCTTGAATTACCAAAATGCAGATCAGGATCTACCGCCTCTTCCGTTAATGGAATGATCTTGCCTGATTTAACCATTTTTATAGCGTACATCCCGCCAAAAACAACTAACAATGCCAGCATGTACTTTCCTGCTTGCCCCATATTTCCAAATTGTTGGTTTAAATGTCGAAGATAGTATACTTCCATCAATTTGGCTTAACAGAAATTGATGCCGTCTTTATTTCAGGGCTGTCATCTTGCACGACCCGTCCATCCAAGGATGATTTTCTTATCAATATATGCCATTTGTGAAAGTCCGCTCGTGCGAGATGCGCTAGTCTCTGAAACTTCTAGTGGGGAGGCAAATTACTCATTTTGGATGGGTAGAAAAGTAGGAATTTGTTAGCTGGGTTTACGTTCATTCCATAGATATATTAATCATCAAGTAGGCTGTATTTGGTGATTTCACAAGCGAAAGAATTTTTTTAATTGCTTATAATTAAATAACTTGAACTCCTGTTCATATAAGCATTTGTTCATATCTTCATTTAATCATGTGATAGATTGATATTTTTAACTCAGATTCAACATAAACTATTACAACCATGAAAAAGAGTATACTAAAAATTTGTTTTTTGTTTGCTGCAACCACGGTGTTCTCACAGGCGGGACACATAATGCAAGGGGCTGGAGCATTGAATATGTCGATGGGTGGGGCGGCTACTGGAAACGCCTTGGATATAACGGGTGCCTTGCAATGGAATCCTGCATCAATCTCTGCTTTTGATGAAAATATCTTGAAATTTGACATTGGACTTTTCTTTTCATCTCCTGAATTGAGTTCTTCTTTTGATGCCGGGGCAATGTGGCCTGCTGATTTTTTTGGGGTGGGTTCTCCAGCCTCTCAGGCCGTTTCTGGGATGACTGCTGACGACAGAGGGATTTCTCCAATGCCAGCTTTTGCAATGGTCTGGGGAAGTGCCGATAGTAAGCATACATTTGGAGCATCAGCAATTGGTATTAGTGGTTTCGGAGTAACTTTTCCTGAGGAGATAAATACTCCAAGTTTAGCTGATGGTTCACAAAATACTAGTTGGGATCCATCGGCAAATTCGAATGCAATTAATTATCCGCAAGCAGCTAATGGCTTTGGTAGAGTAGAGTCTGATTATATTTTGTTACAAATAGGGTTTACTTGGGCGTACGAACTGTCTGATAAATTTTCAATTGGGATTGAGCCAACCTTTAATTATTCGACACTTCAATTGATGCCAAATCCTACAGCTGGACCTAATGATTTCGGCTATCCTTCTACTGACAAAGCTTCTGCGACCGGTTTTGGAGGACAAGTAGGGATGTATTTTGATTCTGGAACTGGCTTCTCAGCCGGGGCGTCTTATAAAACGAACATTGGATTTTCTGATTTTGAATTTGCGAATACATATCCGGATAATTCAAATGCCACTAGTAATTTCAATATGGATTTTCCAGCAATTTTATCCTTCGGCGTTGGATACTCAACTGAAATTTTTGATATAGCCGTTGATTATCGTAGCGTTGATTATGAAAACACAGAGGGTTTTGCTGAAAGTGGCTGGGTAATAGCTGATAGTGGGCCTGGTGCAGGATTTCCTACGGGTGAAGTTGCAGGATTTGGGTGGAAGAATATTACCATTATTTCTGCTGGGATTCAGTATAAAGGTATAGACAAAATGCCACTTCGGGTCGGTTATACAAACAGCACCAACCCGATTACAAATGAATTGGCATTTTTTAGTGTGCCAGCAACAGCGATTATTAAGAATGCCTTCCAATTTGGTTTGACATATATTGCCAGTGATAAACTTTCACTTGATGTGGTATATCATCATGGAGCGAGCGATGGAGCTACTACGGGATCAGTTCTAAGCCCAAGACCTTTTGCTACCGATCAAGATATGAATGGTTTTCCTGATGGACCATGGAGTACTGATAATCTCTTGGGAGTTATCCCAGGTTCTGAAGTATCCTATGAAATGACTACTGACTTGGTGATGGTAGGTGTTAGTTTCAAATTAGGAGGAAGCTCTGAATAAGATTTATAAGTAGTTGGGATAAGCGATCCCGCCCGGATATGTATCGGGGCGGGATCGCTTTTTTTGTTGTAAGAAAAAACCCTCAACTTTGCGACCACACCTCTGAAATTCTAACCTCTATAGACATGGAAGATACCAGCCTGCATTCCCATTTTTCTAAATTTAGAGAATACATCATCGGGATCAACCAATCAATCCCAACGCCAGATGGAGACAAGCCTGTAGTATATGCTGACTGGACGGCCAGTGGTCGAAATTACCAATTGATTGAGGAGCGTATTGTCAATGAATTGATGCCGTTCGTAGCGAATACTCACACAGAGACAAGCTCTACCGGTATGGCCATGACCCATGCGTATCACAAGGCTCAAACGATTATAAAAAATCACGTAAAAGCAAATGAAGAGGATGTGATTATCTCATGCAATTCGGGGATGACAGGTGTCATCAATAAATTTCAGCGGATATTGGGTATGCGTATCCATGAGAAATTTCAGAGCAAGCTGAACATTAGTGAAGAAGATCGCCCGATTGTGTTCGTTACGCACATGGAGCACCATTCCAACCAAACGAGTTGGTTGGAGACGATTGCAGATGTAGAAATCATTGAACCAACAAGAGATGGATTGGTGTCGTTGGATCATTTTGAGAAATTGCTCCAAAAGTACAGCACTCGGAAAAAGAAGATTGCTGCCATTACCTCTTGCTCTAATGTCACAGGTATTTCTACACCCTACCATGAGATGGCCAAAATGATTCATCAGGTAGGTGGGCTGTGCTTTGTGGATTTCGCATGTTCGGCACCCTACATTGACATTGATATGCATCCCGAGTCCTCGGGCGAAGGTGAGTATTTGGACGCTATTTATTTCTCACCTCACAAATTTCTAGGTGGTCCGGGCTCGTCTGGTATTCTGATTTTTAATAAGAAATTGTATACCAATTCAATTCCTGATAATCCAGGTGGCGGAACGGTTGACTGGACCAATCCGTGGGGAGAACACAAATACTTCGATGACATAGAATTGAGAGAGGATGGTGGCACTCCAGCTTTCTTACAGACCATTAAAGTAGCGATGTGTACCCAACTCAAAGACGAGATGGGGGTAGAGAATATGCTTAAAAGGGAAGAGGAGCTGCTTGAGATAATCTGGGCAGGATTAGCGGATATTTCCAATCTACACATTTTAGCAGGGGACCATAAAAATCGATTAGGGGTCATTTCATTTTACATTGATGGACTTCATTATAATGTGGCTGTCAAACTGTTGAATGATAAGTTTGGAATTCAGACAAGAGGAGGCTGCTCATGTGCAGGCACCTATGGACATTATTTGCTCAATGTGCTACCAGAACAGTCCCATGAAATAACGAACTTAGTCACGCAGGGAGATTGTAGTACCAAGCCTGGTTGGATCAGGATGTCCATTCATCCGACACATACGGATGAAGAGGTTCAATTTATGGTGGACAGTATCAAGACCCTTTCGATGAAGCACAGCAAGTGGACGCTCGATTACGACATTGACTTTGCCAATAGCACAATGGTGCATAAAAGTGATCCGTGTGATAGTGAACTGAAAGCTTCGATTGATGATTGTATGGAGAGGCCGTTTTTGGAAATAGAAAAGTTGGTTGAAAAAGGAAATTTTATTGCTCCATAGTTAGACTGAATCGATTTCTGATTTGCTTAAAAGGGATGAGTCAAACAGAAGGAATTTGATGCTTTTGGATATGATATTTGATAATAACTGAATGCTCCGCGATTTTGTTCTGGTTTCTGGTAAGAGCATAGAGAACTTAAATCGATATTCGGATCACTAGTGGCACAAGGCGAACAGCGGAAATATTAAAACTATAGTTTGTTAAGGGCATCCGAATTTTCCATCAATTATTCATTTGAGTTTTGAGGCTGATTTGTCAATATTACCTAGAGATGAACTTCTATTGAATCACACAATTTCCCATCATACCCTACCCGTCGTTATTTTTCGGATTCGTCGTTAAGGATCAGTAATTCTTCTAATATGGTTTCAGATATCCTGAAATTTGTTTCCATAATCTTAACAATTAGGGGTTTGACTTTATCAATAACGGACATTTGTTTTGCCTTATGAATCACACCAAGAGCCCCAGTAATCTTCAGCTTTAATTTTTTTGCAAGTTTCCTGGCTTTTAGGTCATCTATCAGAATTAGAACATCTTCAAATTCTTTGGCCAAAGCAATTGCACTTGCCTCACCTCTATCAATTTGTGTTTCTAGAAATTCTTGATATTTTTTATCCGAAACTGACCGGACTTCAATCCAATCAGGCAAACTATCCCCGTACTCCTCGGCAATTTCTGATGTGGTTAATACTACTTCATAAACTCTTTCCAATAAATCTAAATGATCAATCTTTTGAAATAAAATGAGTGTACTGGTGTCGGATATGACAACCCTAGGCATTGGCAATATCAGAACGCAAATCCGAAGCTGATTTGCTGAACAAGGAAACTCCGTGGTGTCCAAGCAATTCTATAAAAGCTCGTTTTGATAATCCTGCCATTTGGGCGGCCTGACCAGCCGAAAGTTTGGCATCCTCGTACAATTTCGCAGCAATTATCATCGAAAAATCATTGTCTTTCAAATCCAAATTGTCTGGTATAGTTAATTGTATTGTCCTCATGAGTCACACCATTAGCTTACTCAAAATTATAAAAACTTGCCACAAGTTAAAAATGACAATTTGTTCAGCGATGACGTTAGCATAATCTATCCTTAATCGAAGCGATGTATTAACAGTCCACAACTAATCACTCATTCTTCCCATTTTTCTCTAACGGCAAATCAAACACAAATCCCCATTCATTATCATTTTCTCTGTAGTTGACAGTCACACCCATGAGATACATGACGTGTTTCTTGTCAACGTAGATGGTAACCCCATGTTTTTCATATTCCAGGTCGGTCTCTTTTTTGGTGTCGAAACCGATCGTGTAACCACCAGACCCACACCCTCCGCCTTCTTTCACTCCAATGCGTAGGCGCGTGTCATTTGGAATTTCATCACTTTGCATGATGATCTTCACTTCTTCAGCTGCACGCTTCGATAGGGTCACGGGTTCCAAGGACATCTGTTGATTTTCTGAGTCTGACTAGTAGAATATTCGGTTGTTGGCCTAAAAGTAATTCAATACTTGAATAATTGTTCAATTATTATTACATTGGATTCTGAAAACAACAAAAACCTCAATGGAAATTACTGCGAAGGAACGGACATTTGAAAAATTCGCCAAGGCTTCAGAGATGTTGAAAGCCATTTCCTATCCCTATCGGTTGGAGATTTTGAAGTTGTTGGAAGACATGGAATATCACCCGGTCTATGAGATTCAAGCGTATACAGGCTTGGAGTCCACGTTGCTTTCTCACCACTTAAATAAGATGAAGGATAAAGGGATTCTCGAATCATATCGAGATGGTCGATTCATTAATTATAAGCTGGCAAAAAAAGAAATTATTAACGTATTGCATTGTATTGATAACTGCGAAATATAAACCCAAAAACCAAAAATTATGTCAGAACACACGATAGATAATACCCTCGATTGTTCGGGATTGAGTTGCCCAATGCCTGTCGTAAAGACCAAGAAGGCGATTAAAGGAATGGAAATCGGACAGAACCTCGAAATGATTTCTACGGATCCGGGATCAATTCCCGATATGCAAGCTTGGGCAAGACAGACCAAGCATGATTTGCTCGAATCTGAAGATCAAGGAGGTAAGTTCAGGTTCTTAATTAAGAAAACACATTAAAACAACATCAAACTATGAGTGACGATAAACCCAAAAGACTCGCCCTTATTTCAAGCCAAGGAACTTTGGATTGGGCATACCCTCCATTTATTCTAGCATCCGCTGCGGCGGCCATGGATTGGGAAGTATCCATATTTTTCACATTTTATGGATTACCATTATTGAAAAAAGATATTGATGCGAATGTTTCTCCGGCAGGCAACCCGGCCATGCCCATGAAAATGCCATTCGGATCCAAAGGATTTCAGTCAATCAATTGGCCAATCCCGAATGTGATTTCAAACAATGTTCCGGGATTTGAGTCTGTAGCCACTGGCTTAATGAAGAAAACCTTTAAGAACAAGGGGGTTGCCACGGTCCAAGAATTGAGAGATATGTGCGTAGAAATGGACGTGGAAATGATTGGTTGCCAAATGACCATGGACGTGTTTGGATTTGAGAAACAGGAGTTTATAGAGCATGCAAATATTGGTGGAGCGGCAACATTCTTAGAGTTTGCAGCTGATGCCGATGTGAGTTTGTTTGTTTAGTTATCCTGGACGGGGATGGCTATTCGCTTGATTGATGCCGGAATAGTTTCTTCCATTCGATCTCAAACGTTGTATCATGGTTTGGGCTACACCTTTTCAAGCGAGACACCTAACACCATTGTATTTGCGGTTCCAAAAGATCCATACATGTGTATCGGCTTTTTTCAGGATGCAGCACAGGAGTTGGATATTGTTTATTGTAAAAAGAACGGTTTACCGATTATTAGGAGAGAGACAGGAGGAGGAGCGGTGTACATCGATCAGAATCAATTGTTTGTTCAGTGGATTTTCAAACCAGGAGATTTACCGCCCAAGGTGGATGATAGATTTAAAAGGTTTGTTCAACCAATAATTGATACGTACAAACATTATGGGATTGATGCATACTACTACCCCATCAACGATGTGCACGTAGATGGAAAGAAGATTGTCGGGACTGGAGCGGGTGGAATAGGAGATGCCGAGATAGTAACAGGAAATTTTTTGTTTGACTTCAACTATGAAGCCATGACGAAAGCACTGAAGGTTCCTGGGAAGAAATTTCAAAAAGATTTTGAGAATGGAGTGAGAAAATATGTGACTACAATTCGGCAAGAAATACATGAAAACATTAACATAGATAATTTAAAACATATTTATGTAAGTAAATGCGAAAAATTGTTGGAAGAGCGGATAGTAAAGGGTAAATTAGAAGTTGAAGAATTAGCTGAGATGGAGGAGCTGGATAAGAAGATGCTGACGGACAAATGGTTGTATCAAATCACTAAACCTACTTCATCAAACAGACTGGTGAAGATCCATGCGGGCGTTTGGATTGGAGAGATAAATCATCGTTCTGAGGACGGAGAGGTAAAAATTGAAGTGAAGTTGATGGAGGGTAAGATTGATGAGTTGGAGTTGAAAACCAGTTTTAGAAAAAACATTGACGTTGATTTGAAGAGGTTGTGCTCATCCATGAAAGGAGTAGAGTTGGAAGATATAAAGAAGGGTGTTGAAGATTTTTTTGAAGCGGCTAATTATAAAGAGACTGGGCTGCCTCATAGAGAATGGATTGAGGCATTCTTAAAAATAAAAGAGTTGAGGAGGAGCATAAGTTAAGCATTGATAAAAATATATTGAGGGTTGGGGAATTAGATGACTATTTCACTAGTCAACTATTTAACTAATCAACTAAAATGAGTTGGGAGAACAAATCAATTGAAGCGAAGGAAGTAGCGAAGTTGTACAGCGAACTCAAAGGAGAGTGGCTTTTATTAGATGTCTTGAAAAGAGGGGCGAATGATAAAGCCGAAGAATTCGTGCTGGTGGCTCATTCGAAGGAAAAAGATGATCTGTATGATTATATTATGGAAGAAGGGGATGAGATAAAAGGAAATTTAATTTTTGTATTTGCCGACCCGGATGAGGTTTGCGAAGTATGAACTAAAGATTTTAACCAACATTTAACCAATTAACCTAAAATGGAAGACGAAGATCACGAAGGAAAAAAAATCCTGGTAATTCAAACCCACGGAGTAGAAACTCCAACACGAACGTATTCCCCATTATTTTATGCGATGGCTGCAGCCGCCATGGAAATGGAAGTGATGGTATGGTTTACCATGAATGGCACCAACCAACTCAAAAAAGGAGAAGCTGAGAAAGTTCAATTAGTGAAAGACAGCAATGTGAATTTGAAGACCATGCTCGAAATGGCCATGGATTCAGAGGTAGAGCTGAGGGTATGTCAGCAGAGTTTGGAGCTTTGGGATATGACACCCGAGGATTTGATCGATGGAGTAGAAATTCTTGGGGCAACAAGCATCATAGATTTGTCTCTAAGTTACGATCATGTGATGTATTTTTAATCTGCAATATTCCAAGAACATAAACCTAAAAATCATGGCTCACGAAAAAGTAAATGGTTGTGTAATCCTGAAAGACCTCCACTACAATGTTGATAATAACACATGGGTGAGGGTTCTCGATGATTCTACAGTCGCTGTAGGGATGACCGATGTGGCTCAAAATTTGGCAGGCCCTTTGTTGCATGCCAAAACAAAAAATGTTGGAACAACCCGACGATTGGGAAAACCGATAGCCACCGTGGAAAGCGGAAAGTATGTTGGCCCGGTAAAGTCACCTGTTGCAGGGGAAATCACCAAGGTCAATCCAGAACTAGCGGGAGATGCAGGGCTTATAAATAGGAGTCCATATAATGGTGGTTGGATCGTAGAAATGAAGGCAGACAACCTATCCGAAGATTTGTCAGCGATGGTTTCTGGAGATGATGCCGTTGCTGCTTACAAGGCAAAAATTGAAAGAGACAATATTCAGGCCTGCGAGCAAATTGAAGGTGCTGACACATACGATTGATAACAAGGACACCAATTGGTTTCCTTTTTTTATTTATTAATAGTGAAAAGAAATTGTAATGGCAGAAACTATGCAGGCTCTTGATTTAAGTCAAAATAAGTATTCGGATGTAACGATGGAGGAGAAGGATCGCCTCTTTGCAGAGGTGAAGTCTGATGACCGTTGGGAACACGTGCTTTATGGTTGCTATGAATGTGGCATCTGTGTTGCAGCTTGTCCATCTGCCAGATTTTACGACTTCAGTCCACGCGTTATTGCGCAAGCGGTAGCCAGAGAGGATACTGATCTGGTTTATACGTTGATGGCAGATAGTATTTGGGATTGTTCCCAATGCTTTTCGTGTGACAGGTGTCCAAGACAAAATTCTCCTGGTCAGATTATAACCATAATGAGGGAGGTAGCTGTAAAGAATGGACTCACCTCAGCCAAAGAAGCCCTTCAGGGATATGGTCGAATAATTTACAAAATCATGCTGACAGGCACCCAGGTATCTCCTGATATGTTGCAGCCGGATGCATTCCCGGACTGGGGAACCCACGTTCATGAGATTGCTGAGAATCTGGATGATTGGAGAAAGGCATTACCTCCGGAGACTTTGCACACGACAGAGACGAGTTGGACAATTGATGACAAAACCATCATCGAACTGTATCTTATCTGGCACATGACTGGTGTTATGGATCTTATTTCTGGGGTAGATGAAGGCCTGTATGATATTATAGTTGATGTGATGGAGGAGCGATTGGAAGAAGCAGGATACGATGATGTAACATTTGATTAAACGAACTAAAAAAGAATTTATGCTACACTTACCCGTACTAAAAGCCGATGAGCGAAAGCATTCGATGGACACAGAGAAAGGCGAAAAGGTTGACCTATCTGATGCTATTTTCCAATTAGAGAAAGAAGGCGAATGGATCGTTCAGCGAGTGCCTGAGCCGTACATTGAGCTTGACACCAAGTATGGGAGAAAGAAAAAAATCCCCGTAGAGCATACCTGGCATCACAAAAGCTGTGGGCAATGCGGACATATCCCGGGCTACTCAGCTTCCATCTTTTGGTTGAATCGAGAATTCGGACTTGACTATCACGATCCAACGGATCAGACATCTTGTACAGCATGGAATTACTACGCATCTGCAACCTCTAATCCAGAAGCTCAGGCAGCAGTCGCTATCAGAAATTTTGCAGCGGCTTATGAGGTTGGCTATTTCCCAATTATTCATTGCGGCACCAGCTTCGGACACTATAAAGAGGTACGACATGCGTTGGTTCATCAACCTGAGCTTAGAAGAAAAGTAAAGGCAATCATGGAAAAACTAGGGAAGCCTTTCGTGATTCCTGAGGAAATTGTTCATTACAGTGAATGGGTGATGGCCATGAAGGATCGCATAGCCGAAAGACAGCAATTGGATATGAGCATGATTACCGCAACTGTTCATCCGGCTTGTCATTATCACAAGTTGATAGAAGATGATGCGATCTATGATAGCGAAATCTACGGTGCACAGCGTTCTGCTATTATCACTGGAACGTTACAGGCACTTGGCATCAATGTAGCGGATTACTCCACTTGGTTTGATTGCTGTGGATTTGGATTCAGGCACATATTGGTTTCCAGAGATTTTTCACGTTCATTCTCAGTTCAGAGGAAAATCGGCGTAATGATCGAGGAGGCCAATCCTGATGTGACAGTTACCCATGATACGGGCTGTGTGACTACTCTGGATCAGAGTCAATTTGCTGGAAAGGCGCATGGCAAGAAAGTCGGACTACCTGTAATGTCAGATTCACAAATGGCTGCCTTAGCTATGGGAGCTCATCCTTATAAGGTACTTCAGTTGCACTGGCACAATACAGACAACAAAGCTTTCTTGGAGAAATTGGGAATTGACCATGAGCAAAAGTGGGCCGAATTTCAGTCTGAAGTGAAGAAAATTAAGGATGGTAAAATGGAATATATGTCTTGGGAAGACGCAAAATAAAACTCAACATTAACACAAAATATAACTCAAATGGCAAGTGAAAATATAGTTGTAATTGGAGGCGGGCCCGCCGGACTAGAAGCGGCGCGAGGCATTGCTGACCTTGGCTACAAAGCTATCTTGGTTGAAAAAAGAGATCGGCTGGGTGGGACTCCTGATGAAGCACAATATGCGGCACTTACGCCCGATATGAGAAGTGGAAAAGAGGCGATGGATGAAATGCGAGCAGGAGTGATTGACAATCCAGGTGTTGAGCTGATGTTGAATACTGCCGTGGTTGGAGCTGAGGGAGATGTAGGAAATTTCACGATTAAGACTGAGCAGAACGGAAAGCCGCTGGATATTGACGCTGGGGCGGTGATCTTGGCTACAGGTTTTCAGCATTTTGATCCGGGAAGAGAGACACAGAAGTATGGCTACTATGAGCATGATGATGTGATCACCTTAGTGGACGCTGAGAAGATGTTCACTGCGGGAAATTTCGCTCGTCCTTCGAATGGCGAAAAGCCAAAAAGCGTGGCATTTATCCAATGTGTGGGTTCGCGTGACCGGCAGATTGGAAACGAATATTGCTCCAAGGTGTGCTGTGGCATTTCTTCAAAGCAGTCCATTGAAGTAAGGCACCATTGCCCGGATGCCAAAATTTATATTTTCTACATTGACATGAGAATGTATGGCTACTGGGAAAATGAAATATACTGGCCAGCCCAAGAAAAGCATAAGGTAAACTACATCAAGGGAATGGCTACCGAGATTATCAAGCAAGGCGATCACCTACTTGTCAAAGGAGAGGACACAACTTTAAGAAGACCCATGGAAGTGCCTATGGATTTAGTCATTCTTGCGGTTGGCATGGAGCCTAGTGTCGGCACCAAAGAGATGGCAGAAGTCTTCGGGGTAAACAAAAATAAATTCGGTTTTATTGAAACAATTGGAGGAGCTCTGAATACGGTATCAACAAATGTCGAAGGTGTATTTGCGGCAGGTGCTTGCACAGGCCCGGCAGATTTGGAAGACACAGTTTCCGCAGCTGGATCAGCTGTGATGAAGTCAATTGGCGCCATTAGAAAAGCAGTTCCTGCATAAGGAATATAAAAAAAGCAAAGAGCAAAAAACAAATAAATAGCAATATCCAAATCTCAATGACCAAACCGTATGATTTAGAAGAACGGACATTCGAATTTGCAAAGGAGGTGAGGCTATTTATCAAAGCTTTGAAAAAAACGGTTGCGAATGAGGAAGACGGAAAACAGTTGGTGAGATCATCAGGTTCAGTTGGGGCAAATTACATTGAAGCGAATGAATCTTTGAGTAAAAAGGATTTTAGTTTTAGAATTAAGATAAGTAGAAAAGAGGCGAAAGAAAGTGTGTATTGGTTGAGATTGATAAATGAAACGAATGATTTAGAAAACAGAAAAGTGGTGGAAGATTTGATTCAAGAAGCGACCGAATTGAAGAAAATCCTTTCGGCAATTATTGAAAAGTCGAAGTAGAATCGTTTGATGTTTTGTTTGAATTTTTACTTTTAAGATCTATTTGTTGTTTGAGTTTTGCTATTTGGAATTTGATGTAAGTGATTTATTTGTCATTTGAATATTGGAATTTGGAATTTAATTAAATGAGTCAGGTAATCGACATGAAGGCTTGCCAGGAGTTTATGCACGAAACTCTGGATCGGATTCAAAAGGAGGATTTGATAGAAATCGCTTCTTTGGTAGAAGAGAAGACTTTATTTCTTAAGGCGAATCTGAATCAAGTCGAACTACCGACCCTTACCCAAGATGAGCTGACAGTTGTTTTTAAACAAATATTTGTCACCAACCGAAAGGTGAAATTGATGTTTGAGACCTATTCTTTGGAGGACTATAAAACGAGCATTCACGCTTTGCTTTATAGTGAAAGCGCCTTGCAGGATCGATTTCAAAATTTTATCGATGCACATAAGAAGTTGGATATTTATATCCGTTTTGATCTAGCGGGGGAGTTGCTGCACTACAGCAATCCAGATAAGTATTGGCTGTGGAGCAGATGGCTTTGGGATCCCAAACTCAATACTGGCGCGATTCCATTAGTTGCAAGTGAGGATTTTAAATTGTCTGCCGCCACCTATGGTGAGATGTATATGAATGTGGGGAAAGCGGTTGCTTTTGTTCACCAGATGGCGGAGGCGGTTGAATTTCAATTCATCAATCGATCGATAATCGGGACAAATGTGTATTTGAGTTGCGTGTATGTCATTTATGCGTACACGGTTTTTAAAATAAAAATGACCGAAGAATTCAATAAAGTGATGCCTCCAATGGCTGAATTTTCCAAGAGAATATTGGGTGTTCATAAAAGAAATAAGCCAGAAATGGCGTAGGAAATAGCAAAATGCAAATGATAAAAAACAAGTAAATGAAAAACTACTCAACAGTCAATGAACAAACAGCTTAATGTTTTTTGGATTTTCATTTTTGAGATTAATTGTTGTTTGAGTTTTGCTAATTGGATTTTGAAAATTGTGATTTGTTTGTTGTTTGGGTTTGTTTTTTGGTATTTTAAATATGAATTTGAAACGTGATTGTGGAGGATTCTGGTAAGGTATTCTAGATAAAGAAATTAGTAATTAAAGAAATTTTATGCCAGTTCATAAGAATCAAATTGTTGAAAAAGAAAAGGCCGTAGTAGACGGAATCGAGTTGGGGCCGGATTGGAACCGGATGTTCGAGCAACGGGTCGTATTTGATTACGATACGACAGGTCTGGATAAAGTGACCGATGTAGAGGGTGCCGAGTCCATGGGCTGGTGCTATCAGTGTACACAATGCATTCCTGTCTGCCCTGTGAATCAAGCGGGCGGTGAATATGGCCCCAGGAAGATATTCCGAGAGCTTCAACAGGGCATGGATTTGTTTACCCATGATGATTTGTGGAAATGCACAACCTGCATGAACTGTCTTAGGGTCTGCCCCAAGTCCGTCGATATGATCAAAATAATGCCTGCCATTCGGGAAGAAGCCGTGATGGAAGCCAATGTACCGGATGAATTACAAGAGGTATTTGAGAACACATTTGAGTATGGTAACCCAATGGGCGAATCGCCAAGAAAACGTGCGGATTGGGTTCAGGGAGCAGGGGTCGAGGTGCCAATCATGAAGGACAAGAAAGAAGCCGACTACCTGTGGTTTGTGGAATGCTACCCGGCTTATCATACCAGAGGACACGACACCAGCCATGCGTTGGCAAGAATTCTGGCCACACTGAATATTGACTTTGGAATTCTTGGAACAGAAGAAAAGTGTTCGTGTGATTCGCAGAGACTTGCCGGTGAAGTGGGACTGTTTGAAGAATTCGCCGAGTACAATATCAAGACCTTCAATAAATATAAATTCAATAAAATAATGACTACCGATCCTCATGCGTTGAATGCATTGAAGAAGGAATATCCTAAACATGGTGGCGATTATGACATAGAACATTACACCACAATGCTTGCCCCAATGATGGACAAACTGGACTTGAAAAAGGACTTAAACATCAAGGTCACTTTCCATGATCCCTGCTACCTCGGACGGCACAATGGTGAGTACATGGCGCCAAGAAATATCATTGAAGCGCTACCAGGAGTGGAAATGATCGAGATGGGCAGATGCAAAGAGCAGAGCTATTGCTGTGGCGGTGGCGGTGGCGGTATGTGGCTGGATGGCTTCATGTCTGACCATGTGAACGAAAGGCTTTCTGAGAACAGAGTGAGAGAAGCCGTGGAGACCGGTGCTGATGTATTAGCGGTATGCTGCCCATACGAAATCTCGAGATTTGAGGATGCTGTGAAGTCCACAGGCAATGAAGGAAAACTCTTAGTAAAAGATATTGCTGAGTTGATTGACGAGGCAATGGGAAATTGATTTGATAATCCCGAAAAGTCGGGACAAGTTGTGCTGATTTGAAGATGTGAAAATGAATTGTTGATTTTAAATGAGAACCCACTAGTTAACCAATTAACTAGTCAACTAATTTACTAAATGAAAAACTACGAACTACGAACCGACCTTTTTTACGAACCCGAAAACCATTACTGGGTGGAAGTAAAGAATGGCATTGCAAGAATTGGTCTAAGCCCATTGGTACAAGAAACGAGCGGTTCATTTGTAGCTATTCAGTTCAATCAGGAAAAAGACACCTTCATGAGAGGCGAAAGTATCGGGAGTCTTGAAGCCGAGAAACATGTGAGTCACATGAAAGCCCCACTTTCCGGAAAGGTAATAGCCAAGAATGAAGCAATCATAGAAAATCCCAGGCTACTCAACACCGATTCTTATGGTGAAGGCTGGCTTGTCGAGATTGAATTGTCAGATGAAGACGAATTGAAATATCTCCTTCAAAGTGAGGAGGAAATCACCATCTGGTTTGAAAATGAAATCAAGAAGCACGAGGAAAAAGGATGGATAGCGCAGTAGTTAGTGAGCCGAGCCTACAAGAAAAGGCCTTTGAAATCAGGCAGTTGCATTTTGATAATGCCGTGAAATTTTATGCTCCTGGGTTAAAGCGATTTGAGACGTCTGAATTTCAGCAATCTAACCCCGAGGCATTCCAGTCAATCAGTGTTACTGGTGGCGCTTGTGCGCTCAATTGTGATCATTGCGACAAGAAAATCATAGAGCCAATGATACCGCTTGATTACAAGGCAGGGCTCTATGAGATGTGTAAAAAACTAAAAGCTAGGGGGACTAAGACGGTACTCGTTAGTGGAGGGTCAATGAAAAATGGTCAAGTGCCATTCATGAAACACATCAATGATATCAAAAGGGTGAAGCAGGAGCTGGGCATGAAAATCATGATGCACACTGGCGTTGTGGATGAGGCCATGGCCAAAGGGCTGAAAGATGCAGGTGTGGATGGGGTGGCGTTGGACATCATTGGAGCACAAGAAACTATCAAGGAGGTGTATCACATGGATGCGACTGTTGAGGATTTTGATCGATCCATGAAGTGGCTGACTGATTATGGATTGAGCATTCGACCTCACATTATTCTTGGCTTGCACTACGGTAAGTTTCTCGGCGAATATGCTGCACTGGATTTGATTAAAAAATACGATGTGGGTGCGTTGATATTGGTAATTCTGGTACCCATGCATGATACGCCCATGCAGGACGAAACTCCCCCTCCAACGGAAGATGTGGAGCGGTTTTTCCAAAAGGCAAGAATTGAAATGCCAGAGGCTAAAATATTGGTTGGCTGTGCGAGACCGGGTGGTGAATACAAAGAAATAGTAGATAAAGCGGCCATTGATGCTGGATTAAATGGTATGGCCTATCCGGCTGAAGGGATCATTGAGTACGCTCGAACAAAGGGACTGAATCCCGAATTCTTCGAGGACGCTTGTTCGTGTGGAGTAGATATATAGAAAAAAGTGTCCCGCAGATTTCGCGGATATTCGCAGAAATGAATGCGGAGTGAAATAAGTAATTGGTAATAGCAGATTTTAGAAAAGTAAACAGACTGTAAAAAATACACCCAAAGAAAGATCAGCGGAAATCAGCGAGATCAGCGGGAAATAGAATATGAAAAACTGGAGATACATAGAAGAACACAACGTATCCGCTTCCTATGGTTTAGGGGTGGATGAGTTTCTCATGGATCAAAATGTTAAATCACGAACCAATCCGATTTCATTAAGACTCTATACCTACAAAAATTATTCGGCTTTGTCCGGGCGATTTCAGGATATCAGTGCTGAGATTGATATTGAGAAGTGCAGAAGCGAAGGGTTTGGATACAGCCGCAGACTTACCGGAGGAGGAGCGATTATTATGGGCGAAAAGCAATTAGGCATTTGCCTGGCAGCCCCTTCCAGTGCTTTCGAATGGAAGCACATTCGTGAATTGTATGAGCTGTTTTCGAAACCAATCATTCAGACGCTTCAAGAATTAGGAATCGATGCGAGCTTTAGATCTAAGAACGATTTGGAAGTCGGGAGTAAAAAAATAGCAGGACTGGGCGTGTACCTAAGCCCGGAAGGCAACATTCAATTCCATACCAGCCTCTTGCTTGACATGGATATTCCGGCGATGATGAGCGTACTGAAAATTCCGATTCAGAAATACTCGGATAAAAAGAAAATCAACTCGGTGAGTCAGCGACTCACCACCATTTCAAAGGAGCTCAATCGAGAAGTCTCAATCCAGGAAGTTGTATCACTGATCAGGAAGAATTTCAGCTTGCAATTTGGAATAGCTCTGTTTGAAGAATCGCTTTCTAGAAGTGAAAAATCACAAGTCGAAAAAATTGAAAAGGATCGGTACTTGAATGATGACTGGATATTCCAAAATTCACCTCAAGCTGACATGACGGGGATGAGCTTGAAGAAGACGTCTGCCGGATTGTTGAGGACCTACATTGGCCTTAAAGGAAATACTATCAAAAGCGTATTGATCACAGGCGACTTCTTCGAGCAGTCGGAGCTATTGAACCAAATTGAAACGGCTCTTAAATGGAGTCCATTGGACAAGGGCAAAATCGAGCAGGTGGTGAGGGAAGTATTCGAACGAAATGTAGTTGAGAATTGTGGAATGAAGCAAGAAGACATTGTGACCAATATTTGGCGAGCGGGTCAGCGAGCGATGATCGGGGAGAAGTACACCTATAACGGAAGCTGCTATTATCCCAAAGAAAAAACGAAGGAGGTGAATCAAGAAGTGGTATGATAGCGACGCAAGAAAAAATCATATTGAGCCAATTTGAAGGAAAATCCATCCAAGTTGAATTTTCGCCAAAAGCCTTAAAACAGCTTGATAAAGTAGGTCAACTATATGTGGGCTTGGAATTGTATTTTAGCTGTCTGGTGAAAAAATTTGTACTATTTACCGAATCGTCACCTGAGTTCGTAACAGAGCGTGTCTCTGATAAACTGAGTTTGTATTTCAGACCTGTGCAATCTCAGAGTTGTAATATCCATGATCTGATAGGAAAAAATTCACCGACATTAATTGAATTTCCAGTTGTAAAAAGGAAAGCCATAATTCCGAGTTACCTGTTCATCGATTATAGAAAAAGAAACTGGATTGGCGATTTCACTTGGAAGAAAAAACAATAAACATAGAATCAATGATAGAAGAACTACCCGTACTGGAATCGAAAACGGACAAACAAGTCAGCCCTGATTTTGTAAGGATTAGTGCTGCAAGTGCCATGGCACTTCGGATGCAATCCGGTCGGTTTTCTCGTGATTTTAAATTTGGAGGCATCAACATTCTTCTGAATTACGAAAATGGTTGTCTCTCCGATTGTGGGTATTGCGGACTGGCTCGGACTCGTCCAGGTACCTATGAGGAGAAGTCATTTATTCGAGTAGAATGGCCACTGGTCGATACTGATTTTCTTGCCGATCGCATGGCTGAACACGAAGACAAACTGACAAGACTGTGCATTTCGCAAGTGACTCACGGGCGAACGTATAAAGACACATACGAAATCACGAAGAAGATTCTTAGTAAGGTGAACACGCCCTTATCACTCCTTATTTCTCCGCCGGTTTTGAATCGGGAGAAGTTACAGTCGTATTATGATATTGGAGTAGATATGATCGGAGTGGGTTTAGATGCTGTTACTGAGGATGTTTTTTTCAGACATAGAACAGACGTGCCAAATGGGTCACTGAAATGGGACAACTATTGGAATATCATTAACCTCTCTAGAGAAATATGGGGACCATGGAAAGTAAATATCCACACCGTGGTTGGCCTTGGAGAGACAGACAAGGAGATGATCGATATCTTCTATCGACTGTTTGATAACCAAATTTTCCCATATATGTTCTCCTTCAATCCTGAACCAGATTCCCGAATGGGCGACTGGGATCAGCCAGAGATTACCCGATGGAGACGAACGCAATTGGTGAAACACCTGATCGAATTCCATGACCTGAAAAGAGAAGCTATTGAATTTGATGAAATTGGTCGGATGGTCAAGTTGGATGTGTCCAATGATAAAATCAATGAAGTAATCAAAGACCTGGATGGTGGCTTGCCATTTAAGACAGATGGGTGTCCTGACGTGGAAGGCGAGGTTGGCTGCACAAGACCTTACGGAAGCTACCGCCCAACAGAGACATTTAGGGATTTTCCTTTTACTCCCGAAATGAGTGATATGGAAGTGATAAGGGCAGAATTGAAATTGGAAGAAATATTAAAGTAAAAAAGAAGCTGGAAGCTAGAAATTGGAAGATGGATTGATCTCGTTGAAAACGAATCCACTAGTTAACCAGTCAACAAATTAACTATTAAACTAAAAACAAGATGAACATAGTAGTACCGATAAAACAGGTACCTGATTTAGTCGAAGAACTGGAAATCGACGGGTCAGGGAAAGACCTCAACCGAGAGTGGTTGAAGAATAAAGTCAATGAATTTGATGATCATGCGCTCGAAGAAGCCATTTTGTTTAAGGAAGCAAATGGGGGGACCGTGACCGCAATTGCGTTGGATTCTGATGACATAGATAAGGCGTTGTTTGCTGCTGCTGCGAAAGGAGCTGATAAAGTGGTGAAAGTCACCGGTGATTTTGGAGGTTCCGTGTCTAGTCACACTGCTGCGAAAGCATTGGCAGATGCCATCCAGTCTTTAGGATTTGATATTGTGATGACCGGCGTGCAAGCAGTAGATGACCGGGATGGACAGATTGCCGGATTGTTAGCCGGACATTTGGGAGCGGCTAATGTAAACGTGGTGACGGGAGTGGATAAAGACGGAGACGGTCTGGTGATTCATAAAGAATATAGTGGTGGTGTTGTGGCGGAATTTGAAGCTTCAACTCCAATTGTGTTGGGCATTCAAGCGGCGAAGGAAACACCAAGGTATGTACCTGTGGCAAAAATCAGAAAAGCCAGTCGGGGTTTAACCGTGGATGAAATAGCTGCTTCAGGCACAGCAGATGCAGGCTCTGAAGTGAGCAGGATGTTCAAGCCGGAAGGTGGAGAGGGAGCAGAGATGATCGGTGATGATGCTGAAGCGGCAGCAAGTAAAATAATGGAGATATTAAATTCTAAAGGAATAAAGTAATGAGCAACATTTATGTAATCGTAGAACATTTCAAAGGTCAGGTCGAGGATATCACTTTTGAAATGATGGGAAAAGCAAAAGAGCTTGGGGATGTCACGGCTGTCTTGATTGGTGCTAAGGATTTAGCCGGTGAGTTAGGAGCAGCAAGCAAAGTGATTTGTGTAGATGATGCGAATTTGAGTGAATTTAATCCTGAGGGATATTGCAAGACCGTTGATGCGGTGGTAGCGGCTGGTAGTCCTGACATGGTCATGGTTGGTAATACGTCCATGGGAATGGACATTGCTGCCGGCTTGAGTGTGTCTCAAAATATGCCGTTAGTAGCGTATGCAACTGATGTATCATCCGGAAGCGTGGTGAGCCAGTTGTATGGCGGAAAAATGAATGTAGAGTCAAGCGTATCCGGTCCCTGTGTGGTGTCGGTATTGGCCGGCTCATTTCCAGCTGATGCCGGGAAAGGTGATGGTTCTCCTGCGGTTGAGGATATGGCGGCACCCGATTTGTCGGGATTAAGTGTGAAATTTAGAAAGCTCATCGAGCCGGAAGGTGGCGATGTGGACATTACTTCTCAGGAAATTCTGGTAAGTGCAGGTCGGGGAATTCAGAATGAAGATAACCTACCAATGGTTGAGGAGTTGGCCGGAAAGTTAGGCGGAGCAGTTTCTTGTTCCCGACCGATTGTAGATAATAAGTGGTTAGGAAAAACCAGACAGGTTGGAAAATCGGGATTGAAAGTGAAGCCGAAATTGTATCTGGCTTTGGGAATTAGTGGTGCGCCTGAGCATATCGAAGGAATGAAAGATGCCGAATTGATTATCGCCTGCAATACCGATCCAAATGCACCGATTTTCGAATATGCACATTATGGTTGTACGGCAGACTTGTTCGATTTGATCCCAGCATTAAACGCTAAAATGTAGAAAATGATGTCCCGCAGATTTCGCAGATTTTCGCAAAAAGTTTTTGAAATAATCTGCGTTCATCGGCGAGAGTAATTATACGCAGAAAAAGATCAGCGTTAATCAGCGTAATCAGCGGGAGAAAGAAAAAAATAGTATGACTGAGAACGATATTTCTTATAAAATAAGAGGTGCGATTTTCAAAGTTTATAATGCCTTTGGGCCAGGCTTGTTAGAATCTGTTTATGTAGCGGCGTTGGCTCATGAACTTACAGAGGAAGGGCTGAAAGTACAAAGGGAGGTTGCTTTACCAGTTTATTATCGAGAAGTGAAATTGGAAGTAGGCTTTAGACTAGACTTATTGATAGAAGAAAAGGTGATAATAGAGGTGAAGTCAGTAGAGAATTTGGCCGAAGTACATCATAAACAAGTGTTGACCTATTTGAAATTAACAGAATTGAAACTAGCGATTTTGGTAAACTTCAATGTGGATGATATTAAGAAAGGAATATTTAGAAAAGTAAACGGATTATAAAAATATGGCCAAGAGGACTCAGCGATAATCTGCGAAATCTGCGGGAGGTGAATTAAACCCCAAGGAAACTCAGCGATAATCTGCGAAATCTGCGGGAGAAAAAACTTAACAAATATGGAATCAACAGAAATAACCAGAGAGATATACCGAAATTTCCCCGACGCATTACAGTATGCGTTTTATGCGGTGGCTTTCTTAGCAAGTGCCACTTTCATCTACGGATTTTATAGAAAATATAAAAAATACCGTCAGGGTAAGGACACGGGTACGTTCAATAATCTGTTCAAGCGATTCATGAAAGCAGGTGCCATCATGGGGAGTAACGCCACCGTGTTCAAGCGGGATAAATATGCCGGATATGCCCACTGGATGATTTTTTGGGGGTTTATTGTGCTACTCATCGGTACCGCAATCGTAGCTTTTGACCATGACTTTCTTAGGTTTCTGGGGTATAAACTATTACAAGGGACTTTCTATCTGTGGTTTTCACTAATCCTGGATATTTTCGGCGTACTGTTTATTGTCGGTTTGTTTATGATGATATTCAGACGGGGAGGACATAAACCTCAACTTGATTACTCCAGACCGGATTTGGATAAGGAAAAGTATAGCCGAAAAGGCTATTCAACGGATGATAAAATTTTCCTTTGGTTATTAGTACTTATCGGTATCACGGGATTCGTAATCGAAGGCTTGAGAATAAGTGCCGATGGGATGCCTGCTTTTGAAGTTTGGTCGCCAGTTGGTTGGATGATTGCAATGGGGATCAATGCTGGTTTTGCAGATTCTGCAAATACGCTACACATTTATTCCTGGTGGTTTCATGCCGTGATGGTGATGGTTTTCATTGCATACATTCCATATTCCAAGGCCATGCACATGCTCATCGACTATGCCAACTTAATGTTCAAGGATGAGATGGCCGCTAAGAAGCTGTCAAGGGTTTCAGAAGAGCAACAAGACATAAGCATGGGCTATGTGGAGATAAGCGATTTCACATGGAAAGAATTGATGGACTTTGATGCCTGTACCAAATGCGGCAGGTGTCACGTCGCTTGTCCGGCAAATGCAGCCGGAACCGACCTCTCACCCCGGGACGTGATTTTAGACATGAGGACCCATTCAAATGAATGTTTTGACACTTCGGAGTGGTTCAACCAAAGTTTCACAGACGGCACAAAAGAAAAGCCAGCGATTGCCGGGGATATTATTTCTGCTGACCGCTTGTGGTCTTGTACCACGTGTATGGCGTGCGTGGAGGCTTGCCCTGTGGGAATTAATCATTTGGATACCATCGTGAACTTGCGAAGAACTTTAGTGGAAGAGGGCGATATGGACGATATGCTTCAAGACGCTTTGGCGAATATTGGCGACTATGGGAATTCCTTTGGTCAGTCAGATAGAATGCGAGCTAAATGGACATCCAAGCTTGACTTCAAAATCAAAGATGTGAGAAAGGAAGCTGCAGAATACATGTGGTTCGTAGGTGACTTTGCTTCGTACGATACGGGCATCCAGGACTTAACCGTGAAAGTGGCGGAAGTAATGAATAAAGCAGGAGTGGATTTTGGTATCCTATACGAAGGAGAAAAGAACTCTGGAAATGACGTCAGAAGAGTGGGCGAAGAAGGCCTTTTTGAGATGATGGTAGAGGACAATATGGAAACTTTTGAGTCAGCTAAGTTCAAAGAAATTTTCACCACTGATCCGCATTCATTCAATACGATCAAGAATGAATATCCAGAGTTTGGAGGTGAATACTCGATTGCACATTATACAGGCCTTTTGCTCAAGTTACATGAAGAGGGTAAGTTGAAGTTTACGAAGAAGTTGGATTATAAAGTGACGTATCATGATCCGTGTTATTTGGGACGATACAATGGCGAGACCGAAGCGCCAAGAAAATTGCTAGAAGCAATGGGCGTGGAGCTGATCGAGATGCCGCGACATGGTGCTAATTCATTCTGCTGTGGTGCAGGTGGCGGACGAGTGTGGATGGATGATTCCAAGCTGGAAGAACGACCAAGTGAGATCCGAATGAAAGAAGCAATTGCTCTAGGCGATCCAGATCATTTTATTGTTTGCTGTCCAAAGGATTATTCTATGTTCACCGATGCGGTGAAAACCACTGGTAATGAAGACAAGATGGTCGTGAAGGACATCATTCAGTTGGTGGAAGAAGCGATAGGCTAGCAAATAGCAAATGACAATTTCCAAATCACAAATAAATAACAAACGACAATTTCTGAAATTTTCAAAAAATTGAGTTTTGTGATTTTTGTATTGATTTTTTGTTTGTCATTTGATTATTGTTTTTTGGAATTTATCAGATTACAGATTGTATTAACATAGGCGTATGTCCCAACTTAGTTCGTATCTCCAAGACCCCTTCCTCAATAAACTCTATTCTGAGATACGAGCGGCTGGTTCTTTGAAGTCAATTTCGGTTGATCTGACGAATGTATGTAATCTACGGTGCAAGGGGTGCTACTACTTTGAGGAAGGCATGGATGCGATCAATGTTCCTAAGGAAGAAGACTTTGATGATTTCATAAAGACAGAAAAGGAAAGGGGAACGAACTTCGTCACGATTGTTGGAGGGGAGCCAAGTATGGTCATTCCTCGAATCAAGAAAATCTATGACCATTTCAAATGCAACATAGCCACAAATGGCTTGATACGAATTCCCTCTGAAGGACTAGAGAATTTACCTATTGGCGTTTCCATTTGGGGAAAACGAGAAACAGATTCAGCCCTTCGAGCCAATGGCAAACGCGATCTGTTTGGTGAGGCATTAGCCAATTATAAAAACGACCCACGAGCCTTCTGGTACTACACCGTAGCACCTGGTTATGCAGATGAGATTGAGGATGTAGTGACCACCTGCATTGAAAATGGGAACAAGGTCCTTTTTAATTACTACAGCGATTTGTCAGCGTTAGGAGGGAGACTAGATTATCATGATGGTTTCAATGAGGTTCGTTCGGAAATTGATCGGATGATTGAAATGTATCCAGGCGAAATTCTAATGACGCCTTATTTCAATCAGGTGATTTCAACAGGAACTCTCTTAGGTGAAAAATGGGGATACGATGTATGCACCAATCTTTCAACGAACAATGAAGTGAACATTGAAAGGTTGGAAAATGGCAATCCGTACAATCCTCATTTTCGAGCCTACAATGCTGATTTCAATACAACAAGAAGGTGTTGTACGGGCGTAGAGCGAAGTTGTGATTCATGCTTCGATACCTGGGAGCATTTCTCTTGGGTCATGGTTAACCTAAAGAAGCACCTCGGATCAAAAGAGGACTTTACGAATTGGCTCACCACCATGTATTTGTTTTATTTCATCAATAGACTGGTGAGTGGAGCAGACATGGAGGAGATACAATCCTGTTTTAGAAATGAGGAAGGAGTATCTTTATGAACCTTTACTAACCTTAAATATTAATAATGAAAAGCACCTCAAACGCCGACCGAAGAAGTTTCATAAAAGAATCAGCTCTAATGACCGCTGGTCTAATCTCCCTTCCGCTGATGAATCATGCGAGACCCCATCCTATGCAAACGTCTGATAGCATGTATTTAATCGGCCCTCAGGATGGGTATTCTCCTCAAATAGGCACGCTGCTGTCCACCATGACGATGATGCGGGCTTGGGTAATCTCAACGGTTAAAGATTTGACCCAAGAGCAGTTGGACTTTCAAATTGATGACCAATCAAATTCCATAGGAGCGATGCTTTTGCACTTGGCTGCAACTGAAAAGTACTATCAGCTAAACACGTTCGATGAGTTGAAGTGGGGAACATGGAGTGACGAAGTAAAGAAAGAGTGGGATGTACCTAGTGGACTCGGGGAAGAAGGGCGGAAGAAAATAATAGGTAATTCAGTTAATTTCTATCTTTCCAAACTTGAAGAAGTGAGGGAGGTCACAAAAAAGGAATTTGCGAAAAGGGATGATGAGTGGATTATGAAGTCTGAACCATTTTTCGAGAATCAACCCACCAATAATTATTGCAAATGGTTTCATGTATGCGAACACGAATCAAATCATCGGGGGCAAATGAAATTTGTAGTGAAGAGATTACCAGCGTAATATTTTAGAAATCGATACGAATATAAAACTGTCCCCCGGATTGCGCAGATTTGCACTGATACTTTAAAAAAGGCTCTGCGAGCATCTGCGAAATCTGCGGAAAAAAATTAATCATGAACATAACAGAAGAACAACTACTCAAAGCACTCGGCACAGTGGAAGACCCTGATCTAAAGCAGGATTTGGTCACACTTGGGATGATCAAGAATGTGAAAATTGACGGTGCTAAAATCAGTTTCACAGTTGAATTGACCACTCCAGCTTGTCCCTTGAAGGAAATGATCCGTGCACAATGCTTGAAGGCCGTTCAGGATGTCGCTGGTGAAGAAGCTGAGATTCAAATCGAAATTACGGCAGAAGTCACGACCGTAAGGAAAAAAGAACCCTTGCTTCCAAAGGTAAAGAACATTATTGCTGTAGCATCGGGTAAAGGAGGAGTAGGAAAGTCCACCGTCACCGTAAATCTGGCCGTTGCTTTGGCCAAGTCAGGCGCCAAAGTGGGCGTGATTGATGCGGATATATTCGGCCCAAGTATTCCCATGATGTTTGGCTGTGAGCACCAGCAGCCTAAGGCCATGAAATCCGGTGACAAGACAGTCATCACACCGATTGAGCGGCATGGCGTCAAGTTGATGTCGATAGGACTGTTGATGTCGAAGACCAACGCCATGGTATGGAGAGGGCCAATGGCAAGCTCAGCTTTGAAGCAGCTAATTGGCGATACCGAATGGGGAGAATTGGATTACCTATTGATTGACCTGCCACCAGGCACAAGTGATATTCATTTGACACTGGTGCAGTCCGTGCCTGTGACCGGTGCGATTGTGGTGACTACTCCGCAGAAAGTGGCCCTTGAGGATGCCAGAAAGGGCGTGATTATGTTCAAGCAGGAAAATATCAACGTACCCATTCTAGGGATCGTAGAAAACATGTCGTACCTCCTGGCCAATGAGGATTCAAAGCAATATATTTTCGGTCAGGGAGGCGGAGCTAAATTGGCCAACGAAGAAGAAGTCCCCTTGCTTGCAGAAATTCCTCTGGTGCAGTCCATTCGGGAGTGCTGCGACGAAGGATTTCCGGTTGCCATGCAGGATAACATGGTCACCGACATTTTCGTGGAGTTAAGCCAGTCCACCGCCAGACAGGTAGCTATCAGGAATGCGACGAAAGGGCCCACTGAGGTGGTGGAGATTACACAGCAGTAATAAGAGGCCTGTGAGGGGTATCAAAAGTGCCTATATTCGGAGCAGGTGTTTCAGTGGGATCATTAAGCGGGGAAAGCAAGTAAAGAATCGTCAGGAGGAGTAGGGCAATTACTATGTAGAGTGCTAAAATGTGGTCCTTGTGTTTTTTTGCCAATCTGTTTTGAGGATCATCCATATTCACAGTAGCATTCATACGATAACCCTTTTTTGTTATTGTTTCTATCAAGGAGATGTTCTGATCTGTCGAATCCGTATCGAGAATTTTCCGTAGGTGCGAAATTGCCTGGGTAAGACTTTCATCAGCCCCACCATAATTTTCCCATATTTCTTTAATGATGCTTTTTCGTTCGATCAGCTCATTTGGTTTGGCCAGGAGCAGGCACAACAGCCTCATAATTCTTGGCTCTACCTTGGTCGTTGTTTTATCCTCGAGATACACGATTTCATTTGTGTTTGGGATCACCTTAAATCGCTCATTTAGGACATACGAAGCGTTCATCTGCTAAACTATTTTTTACTCTTCCAAAGAAAACAAATACGTCATGATTATGGGTTGAATCCACCTAAAGAAAACCTAAAGAAAGTATTCACATAAAAATAAGATATATAATGAGTTTGAGGATAGGATTACTTTTTCCTTTGGATTTGAAACTAATGAATGGCAATGAAAAAATTATTTTACATAGTTTGTGTTGCGACCATTACATTCAGCTCTGGTCAATCCAAACCAATAGGTCGGTATGAAGGAGCATTGAGTAGGGATGGATCAATACAATTGGTCTCTTTTAATTTTTCCGATGAGGGATTACAAGCTACATACGAGATTCCTGAATGCGGACTTTATGATGTCCCGGTGAGGGATTATACATTTCAAAATGATACCCTGTCGATACGTTTTTTTTATGGGGATTTCTTCCTCTTTTTGGATGACACAGGGAATGAGCTCACCGGCATTAGCGAGAGATGGAAACCGAAGCTCAGGATTCATCTTAAGAAGGCTGAGGATATTGATCCCACTTTCTCTATTGAACAGATTCAATTTCCTAGCGGGAAAATTAGCCTTTCGGGAATGCTCTATCATCCGGATTCTGAACTGACCCAACCCTTGAAGTATGTGGTTCTCGTACACGGTTCGGGGTATCAAGACAGGTACAGCCCTTATTATATTTCCCTTGGGCATCAGCTCGCAAGTAGAGGAATTGGTGTGCTATTGTATGACAAACGAGGTACTGGTACATCAGGGGGAGCTCGCGATATGGATGTTGCGACATTCGATGACCTGGCTCAGGATGCCAATGCGGCGCTGGCCTATCTTAAAAATAGAAACGACCTGAAATTTTCTAAAATCGGCCTGCTTGGCACTTCGCAGGGAGGATGGATTTCAACAAAAGCAGCCAGTCAATCCAATCTTGCTGAGTTTTTGATTTTCAATGTTGGCCCGTCAGTTTCCTTATTTGATCAGGATATGCATAGAATAAAATACACGATGATGGCTGATGACTGGGCCCATAAGGCAATAGACGCGGCTTTGAGTTATTCGGAGAGCTACTTCAGATACGCTAAGACTCAAAAGCGGAGGGATTGGGATCAATTGATTATTGAAACCAAGAGAATTACGAACGCAAACTGGACAGATTATGTACATATCCCAACAAAACCAGAAGACATGAATTGGTGGATTATCAATGCGTACGATCCAAGTCAGGATTTAGCGAGCCTAAAAATCCCAGTCCTGAGTCTTTTGGGTGGAATTGACCCGCTGGTGCCACCAGAGGAGAATGAGGGCAAGATGAGGAGATATCTTTCTGACGCTGGTGTGCCCTTTCAAATTAAGATAATTCCGAATACAGGGCATGACATAAAGACCTATCATGGTTTGAATGGCAACAATTGGAATTGGCCAAAGGTGTATTGGCAGTGGAGAATGCAACCAGCCGAATATATTGAGAGTATTGCTGATTTTATTAAAGTGCTTCGCTGATGAGTATCCCTTTTCTGAATCATTTCTGCGTCTGACATTCCTCATAGTTTTATTGCTGTCTCTGGCCTAGCTTACTAGGCAAATAATTTGTGTATCTAAACTTAGTATTATGGGAAATTTAGCCGTTTCTGATCACTGGCAAGAGATTGTATTGCGCATAGGTCTTGGGGGTTGGGCTCTTTGTGCTTTTATCTTACTATGGTATAGCCTCATTGCCACAGCCAAACGGGGCAGCTCTGCCAAATATGCCTTTGTTGCAAAGTACGAATTGGTTCATTTTCAATTCACCGCTTTGGTATTTGCCGTTTCATCGGGTTTACTGTTTTTTGCCTTCTTAGGCTTACAATTTGTGAAACCCACAAAATTGCTTTTCATTTTCGCAGGTTTTGTTTCAATTGGAATTGCCTTTATGCTCGGGTATGCACTAAGTCAATATTTTAAGGTTTACTATCCGTTTTTTTTGGAAAAGAAGCTCAGAAACATTCGTTTCAAAACGCACAAATCTCCTAAAACAGGGAAACCGCTGAAGCTACTGCGTGAGCATGAAGAGGATGTGCACATGACAGAAGAAATGATCGCTGAAGAGGAAGAGTTTACTTTTGATTATGACGTGTGGCTGGATGAAGAGACGGGGTATAAAGTCATAGAAAAATACGAAGGACATTTGCATGCGCAGATATGCCCGAAATGTGAATTCCGAACCATGAAGGATTACCACGAGAAGGTGATGATGGATGCTTCAGAAACAGAGAACGGAAGGCTCAGGAAGTATTTCAGATGTACGTACTGTGGACACGAAGAAATTAAGGATGTGGATATCGCATCAGACAAAGAAGAGGACGAAATGGTGCGTGGTGCTAAATTCGCTTAATTTCGGGAAGAAGAAAATATAGACAACTACGTCAAGTACAACTATTTCCACACTGAACAAAGCAAGAAGTGGAAGCAAACCCTTTCCGTCCACAGACCCTCCATTACAATGAACAGCAGGACAAGGCCTAGTGTCCGATGGGTCAACCGATGGATCGTATCGAAGATCCAAATCAATTACTGCGGGTGGTTGTGCAGGAACTTATACACGTTATCGGTTCGCAAACTGTAATGGCTGCCCATTGAGAGGTCTATGCCATAAAACAAAAGGAGACTGGATCATAGAAGATCAACCATCACCTGAGAACACACAAGCCGAAGGACAGACAAAACCTGAAATCGAAACCGGATTGCTCGCAATCGCCCAAAACCTTGTCAAAAAGGCTGCTTAGATCCTTTTTGATTCATTCAAAATTATCAAAAACAAAATCTTACATCATTTCATAAATCAAATTTGATAAACAAAAAGAAGCTGCCTTTTGAGACAGCTTCTTTTTGTCGATCAGGTGACATGTTCATAGGTGACAAAGTCAAAGCTAAAGACGTGCCTTTCGTCTGTTCCATGATGCAAGCGTGACGCTTCTTCCCACACGGTTTTGTCAAATTCTGGAAAGGTCACTTGTCCATCAAAAGGCGCATTGATTTCAGTTAAATATATTCGATCCGCCATGTCTAACGCCATTCGATAAATTTCTCCACCGCCGATTATGAATGCTTCCTGCTCCTTAGCCTCTTGTGCTAATTTCAGAGCGGCTTCCAGCGTAGAAACCACCACCGCTCCTTCAGCGTTATAGTCAGCTTGTCGTGTGATCACAATATTGGTCCGATCGGGGAGGGGTTGGAATTTCGGAGGGAGTGATTCCCAGTTTTTTCGTCCCATGATCACATGGTGATTTTTCGTGGTGTCTTTGAAAAATTTAAAGTCATTTGGCAGGTGCCAGGGGATATCATTGTCCTTGCCAATGACCCGGTTGCTGCCCATCGCAGCGATCATAGAAATTAGCATAACCGAAAAGGGGTTTGGTACGTTAATTGACCAACACGTTTATTATGTATATCGCACTGGTTCTCATCACATTCTTGGCGATCATCGGAAATTACGGAATCGCCCAATACAAGCACACCACTTTTTATCAATGGGTAGCTCTTTCGCTTTTGGTTGGCCCTCTTTCCTGGCCACTGCAGTGGAATGCCAATCATAACTGATTTCCTCTTAAAAAGTCCTGTATTGCCATTCGCTTCTTTCCTTGAAGTTGTAATTCTTCAACATTCAGTTCCCCATCAGCTGTTTTAAATCTCAAGAAATTTTTTCCGTCTGTCTCGTATTTGCCAACTTTTCGGGTACTCTTCTCTGGTGCGGCCTCTACTTTGAAAATTTTCACATTCTGACCATTCAACACCGTAAAAGCCGCTGGATAAGGAGACAAGCCACGAATGAAATTCCTGACTTTTTCAGTTGATTGATTCCAATCAATTTCACATGTTTCACGAAAAATCTTAGGCGCGCTTTTGAGTTCAACTGAAGTGTCTTGTTCCACCTGTGGGTAGGTTCCCAACTCAATTGCATGAACGGTTTTAACGACCAGATCCCCGCCTTTCTTCATCAACCGTTCGTATAGCGAGCCGACATTGTCCTTTTCCTTGATTTCTTCTTTTTCCTGAAAGATAATTTGGCCCGTATCAATTTCATGTTTGAGAAAAAATGTGGTCACTCCGGTTTCTTTTTCACCATTAATAATCGACCAATTGATGGGAGCTGCTCCCCGGTATTGAGGCAGCAGAGAAGCGTGGAGGTTAAATGTCCCCAGTCTGGGCATATCCCAAACGACAACTGGCAGCATGCGAAATGCCACGACGATTTGTAGGTCTGCTTTATAGCTTTTTAGCTCCTCAATGAATTCTGGTGACTTCAGGTTTGAAGGCTGTAGGATGGGAAGTCCCACGCTCTTGGCGTATTCTTTCACAGCAGATTCTCCCAATTGTTTACCCCGACCTTTGGGTTTGTCAGGAGCTGTAATCACGGCCACCACCATACATTCGTTTTCTACCAGTTTACGTAAGCTCGCAACGGCAAATTCAGGGGTACCTAGAAAGACGATACGTAGATTTTTATCCATCGGTGCAAAGATGGAAGTTCCCCACGATCAATCCTTGATTTTTCTGTGAGAATTATCACAAAAAGGCGCACGCCTGGTCAATTTAATTCCAAAGTTTGAGCAATTGACTCAGCAGATGGTCGAGTCGGATTTAGCCGTTTCCTCCAGCAGGAATTGTAGGATGTCGTAATCAATTTTGTCTGGATTGGAGAATCGAATGGCTCCCTTTCCATGATTGAGACCTGTCAGTCGCGCCGTATGATTCAGCATCACTTCATGGATAAGAAAGTACACCACGATGTGTTGTTTCTGACTGGCAAAGGCCACTTGCACTTGATTGTTTCTGACGTAGGAAGGCATCTTGTAACGCATGTTCTCCTCGTGATTGGGAAGGGATGTCTGACACAACTCACGGATTTTCTTCATCGCCTCCAACCTTGCAGGTGGCAGGGTGGTCATGTATTCAGCGACTGAAAGAGATTCGCTTTTCATGGGTTTAAGATTCTTTTTGGGCGAGGGCACTAAATATCGTCAGCCCTAAAGGTTGTTCCTGAAGTCGCAAGGTCGGGACTTCCGATTTTCTTTCTAACATTTGAAAATAAATATTTCTCATATCAATTCAATAATTGTAAAATCAAGCTTATGCTAAAGATGTTAATCCTGATGATCAGAAATGCTTGCAACCACAAATACATCTTCCACGAAATGCCCATACGCTCTGTATTTTTTAGTAATTCGAAAGGAATAAACTTTATCCGATTTTGGTTTCCTTAGTTTGAAATTGACCAATTCCAGATGATCTTGTGCAATGAGATTTTTAGCTTTAAGATACGGTTTTTCGAGTTGCCTCTTTTTTATGTAGGCTATAACCTTCTTTCTTTCACATACCTTCATCCTTGAAAATCAACCAGCTGCGCTTTTCCAAGTTTTTGGGATTTTGTAATATCATTTTGCACGTCTGATGGCAGGCTATCTATATCAATTTCTTGAAGCAAAATTTTACCCTTAGCAGAAAAGTAAGTTTCAATCAATTCTTCCATATTGTCGAATGTGGACTGTTGGAATTTGGGAGTGGACTTAATTGTAATTGTGGTCATATGATTGAAATTGACTCTTCAAAAATACATAAAATGCTCGATGTTTTGGCAGACCTTTCATTCACGATTCGAGGTGACGTAATTTGACGATTATTGCCTTCTGAGTTCATCTGCGAAATCTGCGGGAGAAAATCTCCTGTCAATTCAATATTTGTCCAATTAAACTCACTAAGAAAATACTCAGCAAAAACCACCCAACGAATCCCTGAATGATTGTCACATATCTAGCAATTCCCCGCGTAGGGATTTCGCCAAAGCCCAGCGTGGAGAAGGCATTTAAACTGAGGGTGATCGCATTCAAACAACGGACAATCAAAACCCAAATCATGTAAATCAGCAGATAAAGGCCGATTACAATACTGGTTATGGTTTTTCTTGTAGCAGGCAGTTCGGCCCATTTGCCGTTCAGGATATCGGTGCGTGATAGGAACCCACGTGTCCAATTGAACCTGGCCGTGGTTAAGCGGTAAAGTGGCTTGCTCAATGTCTGAAAGTAAAAAGGCAACTCAGTCTTGCGCACGTCCATGTAATCGTTGAACTCATTGTAGGTCATGTATCGATCCTTGGTTTCTTTATCGAAGAGATCAGGGAGTCCTTCATTGGACGTGAAGTAACCCCCAAGATGTGACAACCGCTTCATTAGTTTTTCTGAGTTGGTGGTATTCCATGAGCTTGGAAAAAAGAAATAGAATACGCTAAAACCGAGAACGACCTGGAAGAAAATAACGATGGCCTTTGCCGGACGTGTGCCATAGTCCGAGAACACCTTAGTGAATCTGGCGATCTGATAATCAAAGTACCGATTGAAGTCAGGGTCTTGCTCGTAGAGCAGTTTGGTTCTGGCAGTTTGCTTGTCCCGCATTTCGATATAGCAGGCGTTGTAAGAGTGAAGTTCTCCCCTTGCCTTGTACACCTCTAACAGAGCGTAATAACTGGCAATTAAATTATCGAATCGCCTGGCATGAAGTAATTCATCAGACCTGGAAGCTTTGTAGGTTTGGGAATTTTCTACAATTCTTCCATACCCAAGCCCTAGATCAAGGCTGAGTCTATTCTTTATCCCTTCGAAAGGAAGATGGGTATTCATGGGAGAAAAATTGGTTCCTCTTATTTCGATAGCGGGAAATTGAGTATCTAAAATAGTAAAGTTGTTATTGACGGTAGAAGCGATGCGAACACCCAATTCAATTTTGGAACTGTCCATTTCTAAGTTTCTGAGAGGCCCCTGAACATAAAGACTTCTCAGCGTAGAATTATGAATCCTTAATGCAGGTATCTCATCTGATGTGGTGAACATAAAATCACCCTTTACTATTGAGTGGTCCAGCCAAACGGTAATGGGTTTTATTGGATTATTTATTTCCAATTTATCATTGAACTGGCAGTTAACAAATTTCAAGTTACGACGACCATTTAGCTCACTAAAACGGGTTTCAGTCCCAAAAATACAGTTGCTAAACCCAAAGCTTCCTTGCTCTATCCGGTGAATTCTAACTCCTGCGCTGAAATTTACATTTGTAAGCCAACGCCCCTCATTACTTCCTAAGCGGTCTCCTGAGAAATCCAATTTATCAACCCGTACTCGTTTATTGACGAAATATGGAGTTTGGGTATTGGACTCGTTTTCAACCTCTTCGTTACTCGTTGCAATCAGTCCTTTGTCTTTCTCATAATTGAATAAAATATGGAGATTACTTTGACGATAGATACTATCTGGCCAGTCGTTAATTTCTTCCAGCCACTCGGTGACGGAGGGGATGACACGCCAGTTTTCTTCGTTTTGCGCTTGAGCAAATACACATCCGAATAGTAAGAACAGTAGTAGATACCTCATGGTGATCGCTTTTGGATGGGTGAACGAATGCCTCAAGATAGTAATAATTTGAAATGTGTTCTTTCAGTTCTTTAAACTTCATCTGTTATCAATTGATAATTATTCGTATCGCTTCTGTATATTTAGCTCATCAGCAAATAATTCAAGTAGCTAGTGGTTAGGAAATTATTCGTCATTTTTTTGCTCTCATTGTCCATTGCAGCGTTGGCACAGCAAGTGGATTCTTCCGACCCTGTGCCTATGACCAAGATGGTTATGAGAAATTGGACTGGAGATGATGGCTTGATTTCTAACAATCTCACATCAGTTAGCCAGACGTCTGATGGATTTATTTGGGTTACTTCTTTCAATGGGGTACATCGCTTTGATGGAGCTACCTTCAAATTGTATGACAAGGAGAATGTAGACTTCTTGAAAACAAATGCGTTTTACCAGGTTACAAATGATGCGCACGGTGTGTTATTGGCTTCTCAAGGAAGCGGAGTAGTCATGTACCTCAATGGGGAACTCACCCCCGCTGATGATTTTCCTGTATCCTCCGTACGCAGGTTGCTAGTTGATAGCCAGAATCGGTATTGGTGTGGCACAAATAATGAAGGACTGTATAAGGCAACAATTGAAAAAACAGTGAAGGTGGATCATGAGGCATTCGATCAGGTGAGCATCCTGGATATTTATGAAGATTCGAGAGGCCGGATATGGTTTGCCACAGAAGGAAAAGGGTTGGTCAAATTTGAGAATGATGAATATGAGTGGTATACAACGGACAACCTTCTGGACGACAATACGGTGACGACTGTTTTGGAAGCAGATTCTGGTGAAATAATTCTGGGCACGCTTAGTGGGCTGTACGTTCTTAATAATGATTTCACGTTGGCCGAGCAGGTGTCTGGATTGGAGGATACATATATAAATGACGTGGTTCGGGACAGCACCAATATGCTATGGGTGGCAACAGAACAGGGTGTTTATCGCACACATCTTCAGACAGGATATTTTGAGCTTTTTGATGAGTCAATGGGACTCCCCTCTAATCAAGTTTCATCCATCATAATAGACCATGAATCGAGCATCTGGCTATCTACCAAAAAGTCTGGTTTGATTCGAATGAATTTGGGTTCGGTAATTTCTCTTGGGAAGATGGATGGAATTAGGAGCACACGAATCAACAGCATTGTTGAAAACGAAGGGCGGGTTTTTGTAGGAAGTGATGATGGCTCAATCTTCGTCAAAGACGGTGCGGATATATCTTCAATTGATTTAACAACAAAGCAGCGGCAGGTTGGAATTCGTGATTTCATGTTTGATGGTGATGATCTCTGGGTAGCTAGCTATCTGGGATTGCACCGATATTCCAATGGAAAAGAAGAAGTCATGACGACAGAGGAGGGCCTTTCATCTAACCTGATTCGAAAAATTCTGAAAACCAAAGACGGTTCCATTTGGCTGGCCAGTCGTTCTGGAGGCGTAATGAAACTGAAAAATAATAAGGTAGTTGAAATTTATAATGCAGACACGGGTTTGTTATCTAATTTCATTTTAGCTCTTGCACAGGACAATGAAGGGAATATTGTTGTCGGGACGCACTCAGGAGGGATTTCAATAATCAGTCAGGACACAGTGCGTACATACGTTCCTGAGATTGGAGGCATTGTCGTTTTTAATGTTTATGTAGATGAAAAAAATCGATACTGGTTGAGTACAAGCGTTGGGGTTTTTGTGTTTGAAGACGGTACTTTCCAGATGCTAGAATTCGATACCTCATTCAAAACGGAAGCTATTTTTGATTTTGTTCCAGACAAAGCGGGCAATGTGTGGCTTCCGACTAACATCGGAATAATTTGTGTTTCCCAAAAACAAGTCTTAGATTTTTCGAATGGGTCTATAGACAAAGTTGAAGGCCTCATTTTTGATCAAAATGATGGAATGACCATTCGAGAGTGTACGGGTGCCACGCGCTCCACTTTACTCGCTAATGGAGAAGTTTGGATACCCACTCTTGATGGGATTGCTATTGTAGATCCTCAAAATATCAGACACAATACGCGAGTGCCCCAGATTGTGATTACCTCATTTGTGGCCGATGGTGATATGATCATGGACAAGGCATCCATAGCACCAGGAAAACTGCGTTATGAGTTCATATTTGCCTCCACCAGCTATCTAGCGTCCGATAGAGTCCGTTTTAAATATAGACTGGTGGGTGTGAATGACCATTGGATTGAAACATCAGAACATAAAATTGAATACACTAATCTAGCCCCCGGCACCTACACATTTTCAGTAATTGGCTCCAATAATGATGGTATTTGGAATGAGACTGGAGATGTCCTGACCTTCACCGTCGAGCCTTTCTACTATCAGACCCTGCTGTTCAAAATAGTTCTTGGCTTATTCGTTGTTTTGCTTTCCTATAACATCTTCATTTGGAGGGTACGCCGAGTGAAAGCAATCAATAAAGAATTGAGCAAGGTGAATGAGGAGTTGGATCGGTTTGTTTACAGTGCCTCACATGATATTCGAGCGCCGTTGACATCCATTATGGGCGTTGCGCACATTGCAAAAGAGAGTGCCACTCTTGAAGAAAAAAATGAGTGTTTAGCAATGATTGAATCTAGTGCGGATAAGCTGGACGGATTTATCAGGGACATTATCGATTACTCACGAAATCAGCGACTGGAACTAGTTTTGGAGGAAGTGAGTATGAAGGAAGAGCTGACGAGCATTCTGGACAGCCTGAAATATCTGGATGAAGCAGGGAAGGTTTCTTGCACAATCACGTGTATCGAGGATTCTTTTAGGACAGACATTCGAAGGTTGAGAGTTATTCTAAAGAATATCATTGCAAATGCATTTTTTTATGCGGATACTGAAAGACCGAATCCGTATGTTAAAATTGATTGTAGTATTCAACGTGCCAGACTCGTAATTACCATTTCTGATAATGGTCTCGGGATGGAGGAGGAGATTCAGAAGGATATTTTTTCCATGTTTTTTAGAGGTCATACTGACAGCAAGGGATCAGGCCTTGGATTATTTATCGCAAAGGAGAATATCGAGAAGCTTGGTGGTGAAATTGAAGTGACTTCCAAGGTGAGGGAGGGTACGACATTCACTATTGTTGTGCCTATGACCGAAGGTTAATCAAGAGTCCTCATTCACTTCCACTCCCCAAGTGCCTCATCCAAATGATCAATGATCTCTTGCATTTTTTGATCGGAGTAAGCGCCAGATGTTTGCCAAATAATTTTTCCAGTATCATCTAGTAAGTAGAAGTAGGGTACATTCTTTCCCTTAAAACCAAGGGATGTCTTGTAGGTCTTCATCGTGCCTTTGTAGAAAAGAATGTACGCATGGAGTTTTGGGTCCGTTGTTTTCTGCACTTTGCCCATCGTCTTTTTGTAGGCCACCGTTTTCGCTCCCGTGAACATTGGGATGAAGAACATATTGATGTCATAATCTGTAGCAAAAATGTTCGTCTTACCGGACTCACGGATAAACTGATTGTATGCCGGGCTGAACCATGTCTTCAAGTTGTCTTCAGCTTTTTGAGAAAAAGCCAAGCCAAGAATGCTGTATTTCCCCTGTAGCCCTTCGGGTAGGTTGATCATTTCAGCGGTCAGTGTTTCTGCTTCCATTGCAGGAAAGAGATTCCCTACCTGAGCCTTGAGGGTGAATGCGGAAGTAAGTAGGAGAAGGGAGAGAAGGTTTTTCATAATTCTGTTTTTTCCAAATCTGTAGACTTGCTTGCAGGCAGATTTGCAATCATCACAAATCCTTTCTACTGATAAAAGTAAAACAAATCTTACTCAACATGTATTCCACTACGGTGAGAACTGGATGTTATTTGACCTCCAACCCAAATACCTGAGTCAGCGCCCGATACACCTCATGAGCAGGCAGACCCACCACATTGTAGTACGAGCCTTTGATAGACTCAATCCCTATCTGACCAACCCATTCTTGTATGCCGTATGCTCCAGCTTTGTCTAGCGGCTTGTATTTTTCCACATAATATTCAATCTCCGCTTTAGTGAGATGTCCAAAAGTGACCTCCGTCATCGACGAAAAAGTAATTTTGTTTGTGCTACTGGAAATACAAACGCCTGTAATCACCTGATGCGTAGCATTTGATAGATTCAAAAGCATCGTTTTGGCATCAAGCGCATCAGCAGGCTTTCCAAGCAAGCGATCATTCAAAAGGACAACCGTGTCGGCTGTGAGAATGATTTCTCCCGGTTCTCGTTTGATTGACTCGTTTTTGTACTTAGCCAAATATTCAGCCGACTCAACCACAGGAATGTAGCCTGGAACTTCCTCTTTGAAATTTGCTTTCCTCACCGTGAAGTCAAATCCCATGGATATAAGAATTTCTTTTCTTCTTGGAGAGCCGGAGGCGAGTATCAATTTGCTCATTTGAATGCTGAGTCAAAAGGTGAATCGAATTCGTCTGGATGAATAGATCCAAACAAGAATCCACAAATAACCTTGGGGTAGAAGTAGGTTGACTTCTGTGGAAGGGTATGCCCGCTGTAGCACACTTCCTTTACTGTTTCGATGGAAATTTCTTGTGTGATCACGGCCATCTGGCAAGTGCCAGCTGCAGCAAGACCCGCACATTCTGCAAAATTCCTATCGAAAGATAGATTTCTAGAATCTCGTTGATCACTCATCGGGATACCAAGCACCCGATCGAAAACAAAATAATGCATGACCGTATTGTCCAACTGACGAACCGATGCTGAGAGATGATCCGGCATCTGATCTATCATTCCTTCCTTCAGCCGAATTTTATACGCCAAGTCTCCAATGAGAATTCCAAACGCCCATTGTTTACCCAAGATCACTTCATTGAGTTCGTACACATTTTCGATTGGCTTCACCATGAAGAACTCTTCGAGTTTACTCACAACCTGATTTGTATCAAAATCGGGCATGTCAGTAATCAGCCGATGAGTCGGAAGAATTCGCAAATCATCCGACTCAGTGTTGGTGAAGTACATCAGGTGGTGATTGTAGCCTTCATCACCCGTGTGGTTGGCGTTTGATGCTTTTTTCCCCCTTTTGTAAACCAAAGAACTCTCGTAGCGGTGATGGCCATCCGCCAGAATGATCTGCTTACCGGACAGTATTTCAATGATACGGTTGATGATTTTGGCATCATGAATGACAGACAACACGTCTCGAACACCCTGATAATCCTCGACCTCATAGAGAGGAAATTGCATACTTTGATCCATGTAGGATTCAATTTCTTTGGTTGCATCGGTGTAGAGCCCATGAGTCGGAGCAATGTTCATTTGCGTGGCGTCAAGTACTTCTATTCGATCATTAACGGAGTGAGGCATGGTGTCCTCGTGTCGCAGAAGTACTTTCTCATCCCAGTCGGCTATTTCAAGATTTGCAATGAAGCCTTTGCGGCAAAATTCCTTGGTGTGTCCGGGGAGGGTGAAGTATTGATAATAAACGTAGATCGTTGGTAGATCATCTTGTTTTATAATCCCATCTGCTTTCCATTGAGCCACGCGTTGCTTCGAATCAGCTACTGGGTTGGTGTCTGCTGGTACCGAAAGATGAATGCTATTTAGTGGGTTGGCATAAAGATTTTCTCTCTGTTTTTCAGAGACTACATCGAAGAGAGGAGATGTGAGTTTATCAATTTCTTGTTGAAGATCGGCGGTATATCTCCACGCTCTTAAAGGTTTGATTTTAGCCATTTGACTTTTGTTGAATAATTAACAGGCTAATTAATGAAGTCTTTGTTTCCATTTGGAAGATAGGGTCGCTTTTGTGCTAGTTGCTTTTTTGGGATTCCCATTCATTTCCATCACGGCTACCAAAGCAGCCATCTCTTGCTCTTCAGCGGTGAGTGCCTCTTTCAGAAAATCAGGTTTGAAATGTTCGTCTACAAACTTGGTGTTGAACTTGCCAGAAACAAACGCCTCATGTTGCATGACGAATTTGCAAAAAGGAAGGGTTGTTTTGATTCCCACAATTTTGTACTCATCGATAGCTCGAATCATCCTGGCTATTGCCGCTTCTCTGGAATTGCCTGTTGCCACAAGTTTGGCCACCATTGGGTCATAAAAAATAGAAACTTCCTGCCCTTCGATCATTCCATCATCCACTCGAATACCCGGCCCTTTTGGAGGTTGATATCTGGTGAGCGTACCCGTATCTGGTAAGAAGCCATTTTCAGGATCTTCGGCATACACGCGCACTTCCACGCTATGACCTGAAACGCTCAAATTTTCTTGTTTAAAGCTCAGTTCGTACCCCTCTGCAATTCGTATCTGTTCTCTCACCAAATCAACACCTGTGATTTCTTCAGTGACAGGGTGTTCCACTTGCAGCCGAGTATTCATTTCCAGAAAGAAGAAATTTAACGCTTCGTCTGCAATGAACTCCACCGTGCCTGCACCGTAGTAGCCGCATGACTTAGCTACGTTCACCGCTGCTTCCCCTATTTTCATTCGTTGCTCATGCGTCATCAGTGCAGAAGGTGCTTCTTCGACCACTTTTTGATGTCTTCGCTGAACACTACACTCACGCTCGAACAGGTGGATGATGTTTCCATGCTGATCGCCTAAAATTTGCACCTCGATATGCTTGGGGTATTCAATGAACTTCTCAATAAATACAGCATCATTTCCAAATGAATTTCTAGCCTCGCTCTGGGCTCGCTCCATTTGATCGCTGAATTCTTTTTCGTTCTCTACTACACGCATTCCTTTACCACCTCCGCCAGCCGTTGCTTTGATCATGATCGGATAGCCGATCTTATTTGCAACCTTTTTTGAGACTTCAATGTCTGCGATGGCTTCATCCATGCCTGGTACCAGCGGTACATTATGCGATTTCACGGTTTGCTTAGAGGTGATTTTGTCGCCCATAACCCGGATGGCGTGAGGAGAGGGGCCAATGAAAATCAATCCAACCTCTGCCACTTTTTCAGCGAATTCCGCATTTTCCGAAAGGAAGCCGTATCCTGGATGAATAGCGTCGGCACCTGATTTTTTTGCTGCCTCCAAAATCGTATCCATTATCAAATAAGATTCGGATGCTGGCGAATTTCCTATATGAATGGCCTCATCCGCAAAACGTGTGTGAATCGCGGTTTTATCTGCATCGCTATAAACAGCTACTGTGGAGATGCCCATTTCACGCGCTCCTCGCATGACCCTCACGGCTATTTCCCCACGATTGGCAACAAGAATTTTATTGATTTTATTCACAAGGCAATGCTACTAATTTTAGGGGAATCCTTTATTTCATTTCAGGGATTACTAGAGCCATCATTTCAGCATAAATTCTATAATTTTGCGACTTCATTTTTAGAACCAACACAAAAACAAATACTAACGAATGGATTTATTCGAAAAATTAGCTTCAGATCGTGGGCCACTGGGTAACATCGCTTTGCGTGAGGAAAACTTTTACATGTTTCCAAAATTGGAGGGAGAGATAGCTCCTCGAATGAGGTTTTTAGGCAAGGAAGTTCTTGCATGGAGTGTGAATAACTATTTGGGGCTGGCAAATCATCCTGAAGTGAGAAAGGCAGATGCAGATGCAGCTGCAGCATGGGGCTTGGCCTATCCGATGGGAGCCAGAATGATGACAGGTAATTCGGATTACCATGAGCAATTGGAAGATGAGTTGGCAGAATTTGTAGGGAAAGAAAGTGGCCTTCTTTTGAACTATGGCTATCAGGGCATTATGTCTGTCATAGATTCTTTGGTGGATAGAAAGGACGTGATCGTTTATGATTCTGAGTGCCACGCCTCAATCCTGGATGGATGTAGAATGCATATGGGGAAGCGTTTTGTGTATCCTCATAATGACATAGAAAATCTAGACAAACAGCTGACAAGAGCACAGAAATGGGTGGATAATACCGGTGGCGGAATTCTGGTGATTACCGAAGGTGTGTTTGGAATGTCTGGAAACATGGGTGATTTGAAAGGGGTGGTTGGTTTGAAAAGTAAACACAATTTCCGATTGCTCGTGGACGATGCGCATGGGTTTGGGACCATGGGAGCGACTGGTGCAGGTGCAGGAGAGGAGCAGGGCGTTCAAGATGATATTGATATATACTTTTCAACATTTGCTAAGTCGATGGCCAGTATTGGAGCATTCATTGCAACCAAACCAGAGATCACCATGGCTTTGAAATTCAATTTGAGATCTCAGATTTTTGCCAAAACCCTACCTATGCCTCTTGTAATTGGGAATCTGAAAAGATTGGAATTGTTAAGAAGTAAACCCGAATTGAGAGAAAGCCTTTGGAAAGTTGTAAAGGCCATGCAAGAGGGATTGAGAAAACGGGGGTTTAACATTGGCACGACTAATTCGCCAGTGACACCTGTTTTTCTTGATGGAGATGGTGTGCATGAAATGACGGCCGTAATGAAGGATCTTCGACTCAATTATGGTGTATTTTGCTCAGGAGTGACGTATCCTGTAGTACCTAAAGGAGTGATGATGTTGAGAATCATCCCAACGGCGGCTCATACGCTGGAGGATGTGGAATTTACTCTGAAAGCATTTGATGAAATAAAGACTAAACTGGCTGACGGCTTCTATAACTAGGGTCTGCTGAAAAACGCTGATTACACACTTTATTGGTTCGTTTTGCCTTCGAGCCAGGCGGGCGTCTACTTTCTGTCTTGATACAGAAAGTAGGCAAACCTGCCTGCGGTAGGCAGGGAAATCAAGGCTGCATGAAAAAGTCTAAAAATTCGTTCCAATGCCTAAAATCCACCAAACTTCCAGCCGCACCAGCCTGCTCGGGCAATGGTGTATTTTTGTCGGCAGTGTAGCGGATTTTCTTAACGCCATTTTCATGAGGCCGATCCATACCACTAATGTGCACGGGTTTTTAGTACAATTGCCATTTTTGTGTGCACCTAAAATTAGCAATACGCTAAAAATCTACCCTTGGTAATATGGAGTTATAGATTTCGCCTTGGTTTTAGTTTCTCAGCAGACCCTAACTAGAAGGAGGGGGCATTAAAATGTGATTTTAGACATGAAATAAATTGTCATTTCATGCTTTCAATGCTTGCAGATGGACAAATTTGTTATAAATTGCCATCAAATATTTAAAAACTGTAACCTTAAAGAACTAATCATATGAACAGATTTGCACAACTTAGAGACTTGGTAGCTTCATTAGAAGATGATTTTGACAAATTCTATGACAAGGATAACCAAGCAGCAGGAACACGAGTAAGAAAAGGAATGCAGGAGATGAAAAATCTTGCTCAGGAAATCAGAATCGAAGTTCAGAACAAAAAGAACGGATAATAATTCGATTATTAAGATATATAAGGAGGAGCGACTATTCGCTCCTTTTTTTTATGCCCAAATTTTAGCTGACAGATAAATTCAAGAATTCCTTGGTCAGAGCCAAAGAGGCCGGAAGTAAGGGCATCCGCACGGAGGTTCCACAGATGTCCATTGAAGCCAATGCAGCTTTTATTGAAGAAGGATTGCCTTCTTTTATAGATAGGTCATAAAGTGGGATCAGCTTTTTATTTAGCTCCGCTCCTCGTTTAACATTCCCCATCAGGGTTTCCTTCACCATTTCGCAAAAGGTTTTTGGGTAGGCATTGGCCAGTACTGAAATCACCCCTTCTCCTCCCATGGAGAGAATCGGACGTGTCAAAGCATCATCCCCACTGATCAATAGAAAATCTGAAGGTTTATTGTCCGCAATCGCCTGACACTGATCCAAATCACCAGAAGCTTCTTTTACCCCAATTACATTCGGATGTTCGGCAAGTTTGAGCGTGGTTTCGGCAGCTACGTTGGAAGCAGTGCGGTGTGGTACGTTATAGACAAGTATGGGAAAAGTGCTTTGATCAGCTAATGTCGAATAGTGAGCAATAATCCCCTCCTGAGATGGCTTGTTGTAGTATGGGCTTGCTGAAAGGATGCCGTCTATTTTTCGTCCTTTTAATTCATCCAGCTTTTTGAGGAGACCTGACGTGTCGTTTCCACCAAGACCGAAAACCAGAGGAATGGATTTGCCCAATTTGTCAATGCAGAAATCGAGCATTTGTAGCTGCTCATCCCAGTTGATTGTGGGTGATTCACCGGTTGTTCCCAGCAACACCAAATAGTCCACGCCACCCGCTATTACATGATCGATCAATTTACTAAGCCCTTCAAAATCCAAGGACAAATCATCGTTCATTGGTGAAGCTAATGCCACGCCCACGCCTCTCAATTTTTCAATCATGTCGGATCATTTTTGCGTACCTCAGCAATTCCTCAATTGGATTGTGGGTGGTGGGTTTGATCATCATATGCAAAATTCCTTCTAGGCTGGGATCATACAAACCAATTTTGTGAGTGGCCTGAGTTTTGGAAAGAATGTATTTGATGAATTTGTTGCCAGTGGTGTCAAGGCAAAGAAGAAAGTCAAATTTCTGTTTACTGAAGTACAGCAATTCATCGGAAAGTATATTTCCCGTAAGGCTAATGTCCTTGGATGTAAATGTATGTGCCGGGTAGGTTTCTCCCTTTACCGGATTGTTTACAAAGCTGATTACTCGCGTATTTTTACCTTCACCCTCAAGATTACTCACTACTTTCCAATTGAGCTCAGCACTTTCGTAGGTAGTCAGAATGCCAATTGTCTGGGCATGTAAAAAACTCACGGGTTCATTTTCAGAATCCACTGATTTTTTACTCATTTGATTTAGGAAAACCTTTTTTATCATTCAGGTAGCATTTCGGTGAACTCATTTTCGGTGAGAATTTGAATGGCCAATTCTTCAGCTTTTGTTTTTTTAGATGGCCCCATGTTAGCGCCTGCTACCAAATAATCTGTTTTTGAGGATAGACTGGCGGCCACTTTTCCACCATTGGATTTTATTAATTTTTTCAAAGCTTCTCGTTCATATTTCTCAAACGTTCCCGTCACAACAAAGGTGCGTCCAGACAATGGAGAATCAACAATCTCCGTCTGATTCTTTTCAGTTGCTAAATGTAGTCCTGCCGATCTAAGGCGGTCGATGATTTTTTTATTAGCTGGCTCAGCAAAATAGTGAATCAATGAAGCGGCGATTCGATCACCAATTTCAGGAGCTTCGATAAGTTCTTCCAAAGTAGCGGTCATTAATTGGTCAATGGTGCTGAAATGATCGACCAGCTTTTCGGCGACCGTGCGTCCAACATATCTGATACCCAATCCATACAATACATCTTCGAAAGGTGTGGCCTTTGAATTTTCAATGGATTGCAAAATATTGTTTGCCGTCTTCTGCTGAATAGACCTTCCTTTGGTTTTTCCTTCTTCTTCCTCCAAGACTAGTCCCATCAGTTGGTCAAAAGTCAGATCAAATAAATCCGCAGGATTATAGATTAGCCCAGCCTTGATCAGCCCCTTGATTGTTCTCGGACCAAGCGTTTCCACCTTCAGCGCATGCCGACTGATAAAATGCTCGATTCGACCCGAGACCTGTGGTGGACAGTGCGTCAGGTTGGGACAATAATGGTTGGCCTCATTCTCTTCTCGGATAAGTTGGGCATCACACTCCGGGCAGTGACTGATGAAGCTGATTTTGTCTAAATGATTTTCTCGTTTATCTAGGTTTACACCCGTAATCTTTGGAATTATTTCGCCACCCTTTTCCACAAAAACTTTGTCTCCCTTGCGAACGTCCAGACGCTCAATTTCATTGGCATTGTGGAGTGAGGCTCTTCTGACAGTCGTTCCAGCCAGCAATACAGGTGCTAGTTCTGCTACAGGAGTGATTGATCCAGTGCGACCCACTTGATAGGTTATATCCTTGAGTGTGGTTTCGGCAGATTCTGACTGATACTTATAAGCGATTGCCCAGCGCGGAGATTTGGCCGTAAATCCCAGTCGTTCTTGCTGATCCAGACTATTTACCTTGATTACTATCCCGTCTGTCTCCACTGGTAATTCGTGTCGCTTGGATTCCCAGTATTTTATATAGGCGATCACCTTATCCAGATTCTCACATTTTCTGAATGTCGGTGATACGTTGAAATGCATGGACTTCAACAATTCAATGGACTCTTCATGTGTCTTGACCGGGAGGTTTTCTCCATAAAGACCGTAGAGATAGCAATCAATTTTGCGAGAGGCCACTACGCTGGAATCTTGCATCTTAAGCGTACCTGATGTTGTGTTTCTTGGATTGGCGAGCTCAGCTTCTCCGTCTTTTTTTCGCTGCAAATTGAGGTGCGTAAAGACATCCTTGGGCATGAATGCTTCGCCACGTACTTCAAATATTGACGAAAAATTCTCTGTTTGAATGTTTAAAGGAAGCGTACGAATGGTCTTTGCATTTTGGGTGATGTCGTCTCCCTTTTCACCATCTCCCCGAGTGATGCCTCGTGTGATCACACCATTTTCGTAGGTCACGCTCAGTGCCACGCCATCGAATTTCAATTCACAGAAATATTCAAAGGGCTCTTCTCCTAAATGCTTTTTCACTCGTCCATCAAAATCAACCAGCTCTTCCTCCGAGTAAGTATTGGAGAGCGACAGCATCGGATATTTATGATACACCGTATCGAACGATCTGGTGATGGTGCCACCCACACGCTGGGTAGGCGAGTCTTTTCGCTTGAGTGATGGGTTTTCTTGTTCGAGGTGCTCCAGCTCCTTCAGCAACTGATCGAAAGCCTGATCCGATATTTCTGATGTATCCGCCTGATAATAACGATGCGTATAGTAGTTGAGCTTATCTGTCAGTTCGTCAATTCGGCTCTTGGTTTTTGGATCGCTCATCTGGGAGCAAAGCTAGTTTTGATTTGGATGAAAAGGAAAGGTTGAAAATTGGAATGAAGAATAAAATTATCATGGTTTCATTAATACTCACTTACTTTGAAATGGAGTGAATACTAGAGAAGCTGTTTTCTTAAAAACTCAGATAAAAATGAAAATTCTTATAGTAGGCGGAAATGGAACAATAGGAAAAGTAGTCGTTGACCGACTCCAAGGCAAACATGAGATTGTTGTTGCAGGGAGAAGTTCTGGTCAGATCAAGATGGACATGGAAGTTGAGGAGTCCATTGCAAGAATGTATAAGGAGGTTGGGAAAATTGATGCGCTAGTATGCATAGCCGGCGATGCGGCTTGGGGCGAATTCAGCACGCTCACCGAAAAAGATTTTTATACCGGAATTAGAAGTAAACTTATGGGGCAGGTGAACTTGGTTCGGCTCGGCCAGCGAGTGGTGAGTGAAGGTGGATCATTCACACTTACCACGGGCATATTGGCGGAAGATCCCGTAACTGGAGCGGCTGTCCCCGCTATGGTAAATGGGGCGCTGCATAGTTTTGTTTTGGCCGCTTCCAGAGAAATGAGAAATCACCGTATCAATGTGGTGGCTGCCGGACTTGTAGAGGATGCACGTGAAAAGTATGAGTCGTATTTCCCGGGTCACATGCCTGTCTCTATGGATAGTGTAGCTGCAGCCTATCAACGAAGTGTTGAAGGAAATATGTCTGGTGAAATTTTACGCGTTTACTAATGAGTACATTGAAAAGTTCACAGGACACGTTTCACCAAAAGTGGATGATCAATGTCAACAACAATCAGAAATTCAGTGACTCTTTGCCAAGATATCACCTGACTTCCAATGCGTAGTTCTTTTCAAATACGGTGATAAATAGCGGATAATCATCTCCTAATTTATTGTACTCAGCTGTTTTTTTGTCCATTCTGTTTTTTGTCACAGTTATGTTTAACGTGAGTTTCTCTTTTTTCTCAGGGGTGTATGAAAGTTGATAAACTCGCTCTTCGTTTGGAAACAGATTGTTATCGGATATTTTCTTTGCCACAGGATACCATTCCCATTTTTCCCCGATGCGATTCGTTTGGGATGCTACTATTTCGCCACTTGAATTTTTTAGTTCGAAAATGATAAGGAAAAAACGCTCAGGATCTCCTGTTGGCACTTTGTGACCAGCATTTTCATTCCTGACCTTGAGCGAAAAAATAATTTCTTTATTTTTTGAATAAGCCTTTTTAGGTGTGGAAGGATAAAATTCTAACCCATTCAATATTTGCGTGGAGACAGAATCGAATTTGGGAATACCCGATCCAGGAAAAGTATGAAAGCGACTCAATCGCTTGCCGAAACCAGGAGTAATCTCACGAGTAGTAGCCTCCATGTGGCAGCTGATGCAATTCTGTTTTTCGAAATAGGGACCAGTCTTCCACTCGTCACCTGTTTCGAAAGTACAAGCCAAAGTGGGAGTAATGACGGCAACAGCGTTGTGGCACGAAATGCAAAGATTCTCAGACAGGTGAGCTGCGTTGTTGACTGTTTTGTGGGGCGCTTTCTTGGTGCCAGTAGGACCAATGATAGCACCATCACGTACATGGCAACTGGCACAGTTGATGCCTTCTTGTTGCAGTGCTTTATCGAACATCGGATTCTTCACCTTAACAGGTTGGTAGATATCCCCATCAATCAATCCCTCAACGATGAATTCTTGTTGGTTTTGTAATGGAATGTGGCAATTGATACACATAAATGGGCTGGACTCTTTCTTTAATTCGGATTGAAATTGTAAGTCCTTCCAAGCATGTGCATGGGTTGATTGTCTCCATTCTTCAAAATGATTGGGGTGGCAGGAACCACAATATTCAGCGCTAAGCGAAGCAATTCCTTCGGGTAATTTTTGATTGGGAATTGCTCTTTCCCAATTATTCGCCAGAGGATGGACATTACTCTCCACTTTTTGACATTGAGTCATGTACACAGCAAGGACGCCAAAGAAGAGGGCAGAAAGAATCAGAAATCTTGTTTTCATATTAAGACAAAAGGGAGAAAGAAAGTATCATTATTGAGAAGTTCGTAGGTCATTGTATAGACTAGTTATTTCGCCAGAAAACACATCAGGATGAAAATTATCGCCTATATGTTTTGTTAAATTGGAGACTCGATACTCTTTATAAGAGTGTACCATTTGACCAATCTTTTCAGCCAAATCTTCCGCATTCTCCACCTCACAAAGTAAACCAGAATTCTCCGTTACAATATCTGCAGGCCCCCCGCAGTTGGTGGCTACCACAGGTTTGCCACAGGCTATGGCCTCAAGTAGAACATTTCCAAACGTCTCATGTCGACTAGGTAAGACATAGAATGAGCATTGTTGCATTTCATCGCGAACATGCTTGCGCGACAGCTCTCCGAGCCATTGAATCTTCTGGGCTATTCCTTTTTCGTCGGCAAGTTTCTGATAAGTTTCTCGTAGGCTTCCATCTCCTCCGATTCTCATTTTCCCGTTGAATCTGTCGCCAAGTAGCGCAATAGCTTCAATCAAAATATCAATTCCTTTTTGGTGTTCCAACCGGCCAATTGTCAGAAGAATGAGTTCTTCAGGTTCATCATCCGAAGGTCTGAAGAATTCTGTGTTTACGGGATTGTGAATGACCTGAATCTTTGAAAGTCCAAAAATTTCCATTCTCGCCTTGAGCGAATGACTCGTGGCTATCAGAGTAGTTGCTTTTAACAAGGGCTCGGCGATGAGGCGTTTTAGTCCTCCTTTTTTATTCAAAAATTCATCAAAAGGAAACGGACTCATGCGAATAGAAACCACGTACGGGATTTTGTATTTCTCTGATAGTGCCTGGGCGATCAAGGCGGCAGGATAGGTCGCCTGTGCATGGATAACGTCCACTTTTCCAACCTGACTGATAAATGATTTTAGGTTTTTTTCATTCGCAACCAACAGCCCTGAGAGATTCCCTTTTGACACTTTTCTTGTCCATGTGAGACATGGTGTATAAAAATGGCCGATGTTTCCACTTTGCTGATTGGAGGGCTGGTAGGTCCTCCAGTCCAATCGTTTTTTGATATTTTTTACATGATCCCCAACCCAAAGCATGTGACTGAGCCGCCCTTGGCCCCACAGACTCACACCGAGATGCCAGGCAGGATTGTGCAGAGCCAGCATCTCAATCTGCTCTTTCACAAACGTGCCGTAGATCGGGTTTTCGTCTGAAGGATACCAAGATGGGATGTAGAAGACGTTCATTGATTCAGCATCGCCTTAGGTTCAAAAATAACCCATCCAATGGAGTCTGACCTCCATTCTTGCGCGGAGGCCCACCACCAGCGTTTAAGTAATCTAGCGAAAGGCAGCTTGAATGGATAGTCTCGAAGGGTGCGCTCAACGACTGGCGTGAAAAATGAATTATGGGTCAGGTTACTTCGCTCGTACAGTTTCTCCTTGATTTCGTTGGAATGCACCTCTACGAGTATCACACTTTCTTTCCACGCATCAAAGCGAGCTCTATCGAGTAGTTCCTCTTCGCCACCCTCAATGTCCATTAAAATAAAGTCCTTTTTTGATAGCGTGTCGGTGGATGCTTCAAAGCTATTTTTAATAAACACCTCCGTTCTATTTATAAGTGCCAACCGAGTGATCAAGTCCCGACCTTTTTTGTCTTGCTCAAATGCCACCACGGGGCGTTTCCATTTCTTGGCGAATCCCACAGCATAGTAGCCTTCGCCTGCACCTATCACTACGATTTTATCGAATGTGTCCAGCTTATTGGCCTCCAGAATACCATGAAGTTCCTTTTCGTAAATACCCAGAATCTTTGGAAAATAGCTACTCCCCACACTATCGCCCACGTAGAAGAGTCCTTGAAAGGGACCAGAGAAGATACGCTTTTGAGTGACCTTCCGTAAATAGGCATGGACGAGAACAATTGGAGAGAACCGCAAATTGATTTTTTACTGCAAGCTAAATTGTTTAGGAAAAATCGACCCTATTTTCTGTGTCAATTCTGTTAACTCCTTACTTTAGCCATCCGAAATTTCAGACCTATAATTGATGATTCACGAAGAGAAAATTGCTAAAGAAATTGGTGTCAGCGCCAAGCAAGTAATCGCAACAGTCAAACTGCTGGATGAGGGGGCTACAGTTCCATTTATTTCTCGGTACCGCAAGGAAGTGACCGGAAGTTTGGATGATTTGGAGGTGACAACCATTCGTGATCGTCTCCACCAACTTCGTGACCTTGATGCTCGCAGAGGGGCCATTTTGAAATCGATCAAGGAACAGGAAAAGCTAACGCCAGAGTTGGAGAACAAAATCATGCAGGCAGAGACCATGACCACTCTGGAAGATTTGTATTTGCCCTACAAACCCAAAAGAAAAACCCGAGCGAGTATGGCTCGTGAAAAGGGACTGGAACCTTTGGCACTAAAAATATTCACTCAAACTAATTTCGATGTAGGGCGCGAGGCGGCCAAGTTTATAGATGAAGAGAAGGGGGTCACTTCTGAGGAAGAAGCTTTACAAGGAGCAAATGATATCATCGCTGAGCTAATTAACGAGGATGCGGAAGCCAGGCAAAAGATCAGAAATTTGTACTTGAAGAAAGCCACGGTTTCTTCGCGCTTGCTAAAAAACAAAGAGGAGCAGGCCGCAAAATTTAAGGACTATTTTGAGTGGGATGAGCCACTGAATAAAATCCCTTCCCATCGGTTGTTGGCCATTCGGAGAGGAGAGAAGGAGCGTTTTCTCACCATGACGATGGAGCCACAAGAGGAGGAGGCGATTGAAATATTGGAGCGTCAATTTGTGAGAGGACAAACGCAGGCTTCAGAAAAAGTACGTCTTGCCATCAACGACTGCTACAAGCGATTGATGAGCGTGAGCATAGAAACGGAGGTGAGGGTGACTTCCAAGAAAAAAGCAGATGAGGAAGCGATTCGAGTGTTTGCAGAGAATTTGAAACAACTGTTGATGGCTGCTCCGCTGGGCCAAAAGGCCGTCATGGCTGTTGATCCAGGGTTCAGAACTGGGTGCAAAGTGGTTTGTCTGGACAAGCAAGGCAAACTGCTTGAATTCAGTGCGATCTACCCAAACGAACCAAAAAATGACACCATTCGAGCAGGTGAAACATTAAAACATTTTGTAGAAAAACATACCATTGAAGCAATTGCCGTCGGGAATGGAACGGCAGGAAGGGAGACGGAGGCCTTTATTAAAAATTTGAACCTGTCTGCGGATGTTGTTGTAGCAATGGTGAACGAGAGCGGCGCATCTATTTATTCCGCCTCAGAGGTCGCCCGAGATGAATTCCCAAACGAAGATGTGACTGTTCGTGGGGCGGTTTCTATTGGAAGACGGATGATGGATCCACTCGCCGAGTTGGTGAAAATTGATGCCAAGTCAATTGGCGTGGGCCAATACCAACATGATGTGGATCAGACTTCACTCAAGCAAACTTTGGACGATGTGGTGATGACCTGTGTCAATCATGTGGGCGTAGAACTTAACACAGCCAGCAAACAATTGCTCACCTATGTTTCGGGGCTGGGGCCACAGATTGCTGAAAACATCATCAAACATAGAAATGAAAATGGGCCATTTGATTCTCGGATGAGCCTGAAGAAAGTGGCACGACTTGGAGATAAAGCCTTTGAGCAGGCAGCTGGTTTCCTTCGGATTGCTGATGCTAAAAATCCATTGGATCGAAGTGCCGTGCATCCAGAAAGATATGAGACGGTCGAGCACATGGCCAAGGATGCCAACTGCTCGGTGAAAGAGCTGGTGTCTAGTGCCGAAATGAAGAAGAAGATCAATCTGAATAGCTATGTGAACAGCGAAGTTGGGTTGCCAACATTGAAGGATATCATGGCCGAACTGGATCGTCCAGGTCGTGATCCAAGAGACCAGTTTGAGGTGGTGAATTTCGCAGAAGGTGTGAACGAAATTTCTGATTTGAAAATGGGCATGTCCTTAACAGGCGTGGTGACGAATATTACCAAGTTTGGTGCTTTTGTAGATGTGGGTGTTCATCAGGATGGTCTGGTACATATTAGCCACTTGTCTAATTCGTATGTTTCTGATCCCACACAGGTGGTAAAACTTGGCCAAAAAGTACAGGTTCGAGTTTTAGAAATAGATGTGGATCGGAAGCGAATTTCACTATCTATGAAAACGGAAATCCCAGAAGTAAAAAGAACGGCCAGACCGAAATCTAAGGCAAAACAAAAGTTTCAACCAAAGCCTGAAGCCCGACAAAAGAAAGAACCGGATTTGCCTGATGGAGACCTTCAGGCTAAGCTGGCAATGCTGAAAGGGAAGTTTGGTGGGTCTATATGATTTGGTGTGGAGGTTGTCGAAAAACGAAGATCATGATAGACCGCATCCCGAAAATTTGTACAACTGAAATCAGCCCAATCCTAAATCAATTGCCCCACCCTTTAGGGCGGGGGAG
>Ga0316209_1000584_pt1 | contig 58452 bp, 75 predicted proteins | sample 6monopyrite_MG_FD_204945 | JGI IMG/M metagenome (GOLD analysis project Ga0316209, IMG submission 204945) | Microbial mat bacterial communities from mineral coupon in-situ incubated in ocean water Damariscotta River, Maine, United States -... | ecosystem: Environmental > Aquatic > Marine >... | reverse complement strand
CCACGGGGTATGGATACCCAATAGCAGGCTGTAATGGTCTTCTACTTCCATGATAAGCTAATCCATACTGACGAGTTAATGAAGCACGTTATTTTACGGTAATTTCACATAGATCTACGAAGAACCCATTTTAAAGAGCCAATCTCTTGTGTCTCTGATTCGATGACTGAAGATGCAGCGGTATTCGGTGGTCAGAAAAACATGTTTGATGGTTTGGAAAATGCCAAGGCACTTTACAATCCTAAGATGATTGCCGTCTCAACTACTTGTATGGCTGAGGTTATCGGTGATGATTTGAATGCCTTTATCGGTAATGCCAAGAAGGCGGGTCATGTAGAAGAAGACTACCCAACACCATTTGCACATACACCAAGCTTTGTCGGTTCGCATGTGACAGGTTGGGACAACATGTTTGAAGGTATTGGCCGTTATTTCACCCTCAACCACATGGAAGACAAAGAGGTGGGTTCAAACGGCAAGATCAACATCGTGCCTGGTTTTGAAACCTATCTGGGTAACTTTCGTGTGATAAAGCGCATGATGAACGAAATGGGTGTGGATTACACCATGCTGTCAGATCCTGAAGAAGTGCTTGATACACCTGCAGACGGTAAGTTCCGTATGTATGAAGGTGGTACCACTATTGATGAAGTGAAAGATGCGCCGAATGCCAAGGACACCTTGTTCTTGCAAACCTGGCAGTCAACCAAGTCCATAAAGTTTACCAAGAATACCTGGAAACATGAAACGCCTAAGCTGAAGATCCCAATGGGTCTGGACTGGACTGATGAGTTCCTGATGAAGGTCTCAGAAACCACTGGTCAGGAAATTCCTGAGTCTTTGGCTAAAGAGCGTGGTCGTCTGGTTGATATGATGACGGATTCTCATACCTGGTTACATGGTAAGAAGTTTGCCTTATGGGGTGATCCTGATTTCGTTGAAGGAATGGCCAAGTTCATCCTTGAGCTGGGTGCAGAGCCTACACATATCCTTTGTAACAATGCTAACAAGCGTTGGGCCAAGGAAATGAAAAAGGTTCTGGCTGAGTATCCTTGTGCGGATGATTGTGAAGTCTACATCGGTAAAGATCTGTGGCATATGCGCTCACTGGTTTTCACCAACAAGCCTGACTTCATGATTGGTAACTCATACGGTAAGTTCATTCAACGCGATACGCTGACTAAAGGTAAAGAGTTCGAAGTACCTTTGATCCGTCTGGGTTTCCCAATTTTCGATCGTCATCACATGCATCGCATGACTACACTGGGTTACGAGGGTGCCATGTACATCCTGACTACCCTGGTGAACTCTGTGCTTGAGCGTCTTGATGAAGAGACGCGTGGTATGGGTACAACTGACTATAACTACGACCTTGTTCGTTAATAGTCCTTGATGATTTCCCTCCCTTGCGGGGGAGGGAAGTTTTTCTTCAAAAGAGGTGAACCATGCCAAGTGTAATGATTAGACGTGAAGATGATGGCCGCCTGAGCCTGTACGTTCCCAAAAAAGACCTGGAAGAGATGATCGAATCCATGGAATTTGAGTCGGAAGACAAATGGGGCGGTGAGGTCGAACTAGGCGATGGTACCAAGTACTTCATTGAACCTATGGATGGTGAGCCTAAACTTCCCATCACTATTCGCGCCAAACGGACGTGATAAAAAGTTTAACGGAGGATTTTAAAATGGCTTTGTATGTTGTTGCTGAAGAATGTATTTCTTGTGGTGATTGTGATCCGGTATGCCCAACGGCCTCGATTTACGAGCAGGGCCCTACCTTTGTGATTGAAAAGAGTACCTGTGCTGAATGTGAGGGGGACTTCGACAAACCACAGTGTGTGGTTGCCTGTCCTGTTCCTGACTGCATTCTGCCAATTGCATCGTAGGTGATGTTATGGCAGCTAAACCTCGAGGGCCTGTTGAGGCTTCATTTTCGTCACTGTTGCGCCTGATAACACGCCAATCAAGGCGCGAGGCGCGCAGTTTAGTTGTTCTAAATAAGCAACGAGCAAAGCTGGGTGGTATGTTATCAGGTGCAACCCGAAGGGCTGGACCCCATTTTTCGCCTAACTGCGTTATCACTCACTTATTTGGAATGACCAAATTGCGTTCGTTCTGTCTTGTTAGGCAAAAAATGAGGTTCCAGCAGTGATGAATATGAAGTCTAAACAGGGCCTATCTCGTGAGCTAGCGTTAAGAATTGGTCTGGCAGCAAAGGTGCTGCCAGGCGTCGATGCGCGTGCGCTCATGGAAGTATTGGTCAATAAGGTGGGTTATCCCCTGAGCGATCAAAGTCTACGCAAAATAACTGTTACCGAAATCACGAAAGCTTTAAGTGAATCTGAAAATGATGTCTCTAAACTAGCTGGCAAGGCTGATCAGGAAGTGATCAAGGAAGCTGTACGCCACCTCTGGGGTGATGGGCTTGAAATGCCGGGCTTACCTAAGCTTGTGCCCTATGAAGAGGGTGATATGGCTGACTCTATCCGGGTTGCAATTGCCAATAGCACTGAAGAAAAGGTTGACGGTCACTTTGGTTCTTGTCCGCGTTTTCTGGTTTATCAGATCAATACCGATGAAATTCGTTTGGTTGGAATTCGTCCTACCGATGGTGCTGATGCAGCCGAAGATAAGAACGCCTATCGTGCTGCGATTGTTGATGACTGTGATGTCTTGTATGTTCAGTCTGTCGGTGGCCCAGCTGCCGCCAAGGTAGTGAAGGCCGGTATCTATCCGATCAAGTTACCTGAAGGTGGTGATGGTCGTGAAGCCCTGCAGCGATTGCAGCAAACCCTGGCCGGTAATCCACCCCCCTGGTTGGCCAAGATTATTGGCATTGAAGCAGAAAAGCGTACCAAGTTTGGTGCTGCGGAGAGTGAGGCATGATCAGTCCAGAGATTATCGATGAGGTGATTACCAGGGTTGAAGCGAGTTACCTGGGCGAGGCGGTGTTGCAAGATCTGCGCAAGGATTATCCCGATATCCGCTTTACCTATTGCTCAATCGACGATATCACCAGCAATGCCAAACCAGTTGCAGAACGTTCCGGCTTTAACGTCTATTTTGTCGATGCCCGGGAGCACTGCGCCTGCTTGACCAATGATAATGAAATTGCCTGTGGCATGGTGCTGGCGGAAACCTATGAAGAGGATGATGACTAGGCTTCATTCTTTCGTATGACGAGACGCCATGCAATCGTTCTTGAAGGAGTAGGGCAATGACAGCATCTAAAAACGGGCAGGATATTACCCCGCGTGGTGACTGTGAGGCCTGTGATTACAGCACCACACGCCTGCCTGCAGGTTTGTGTAAACCAGGTGATGCCTGTCTGGTGGTTGAAAGTGGTCGCCAAATTGATCGGTTTTTTCGAGCCAACCCTGACATGGCACAATTGTATCTTGATGACCCTTTCTGGGAACGGCGTGCCATCGCCACCCGTTATTCACCCGTAGAACTGCTAACCCCCCTGATCCATGATGAAGACGAAGTGGTACGTCGTGCCGTTGCCTATCGTATCCCCATAGAATTTCTTGATCAGTTGATCAAAGATCCTGATAGGGAAGTGCGCATTACTGTTGCGGATCGCCTGCCTGAGGACAAGCTTGAAGTCCTGGTCAATGATCCGGATTATTCCGTGCGCACCTATGTTGCTCGGCGACTACCGGCAGGGCGTTTGTTTCGCATGATTCGTGACCCCGATCGTACGGTAAGAATGACAATGGTTGAACGGTTGCCAGAGGTGAGTCTACAGTTATTGGCTATGGACCCTGAGTTGGAGGTCAGGCGAGTGGTGGCGCAACGCATCAGTCCGAATATGCTGGCAACGCTGTTGCAGGATCCAGAATGGATTGTTCGCTTTGAAGCGGCAAGGCGTGCCCCGCCTGAGATGTTATTGCCGCTGCTGAATGATGTTGATACGGAAGTCAGGTCTCTGGTTGAGGAGCGTTTGAAAGCGGCATCATAAAAAAGCAAAGTCTCAGTCTTGTTGGCTGATCAATTCGTATTATTTATACAAAAAGTATATACACCCTTGGACTTGCTTCGAATCCGTAGACACTCAACCAATTTTCCCAGCCTGCCTTTCAAACGCCTCGGGGCTGATGTTAATTTTTAGTGTTCTGTAAAGCTGGGCATCATTATTGTGCATCCAATAATAAAGCGATGTTTCAGTATGGTTCATCTAGCTGTTCGTGTAGCCCTGATTTCATACTAATGCTTAGTAATGTATTGAAAGTTAATAAAAAATAAAGTTTATTTGAATGTGGAACAATTATTGCCAATCAATAGCTAAAGGTGTTTCAGCTTATTGATGCTGTTGAATGGGTTAGGGTGTAAAAATGGGCTTGGCTTAAGAAAATGATTTCCCAGATTGAAAATGAAATTGGTAGTACTGTCGCACAAACAGTTAAGAGCGGGCAATATCCGCACTACTATTTAAAGCAGCTTAACCTGCTGACTATCATTCGCCACCTTAGTCTGTTGTTTATGGAGACTCAGAAACATCGTGGTACCAGCATGGCTGTGCTTGAGGGCGATCTTGAGTTTGAACCACAGGTTATGCATGAACAGGCAGTCATTCAACGTTTGATCTATGTGATTGCGTATATTAATCGCCAGAGTGGTGAGTCTGTTTTTGTGGAAAAATGGCAAGGCATTGAAAAAGATTGGGAGTCTTTGGTGCAAAACTGGCGTAACGATACCGTTATCGCCAACTTTGAATTTCACAACCATATTATTGATTCTATGGTGAAACTGATATGGGATCTTGCTGGAGAAGCGGGTTATTTTTCTTCGCTACTGCGATCAAAGGCTATCCCTGGAAGTGATGCTGTTAAGGCTGACTTGCTTTACAGTGAAAAAAACCAGGTGTTGCTGATTCAGATAGCGCTCAAGTTAATGCCAGAGATGCTTGAAAATATTGCCAAGCTACGGGGCCTGGCAACGCGTGCCAGTGTCCGAGGCTATTGTGATAGCGAAGCGCATTCTCGCTTTAGCTGTTTACTACAGTCGCTCAATCTGAACAAAGAGCGACTGCGTGTGACGTCTCGATCATTGCAGCATGAAGCGTTACGTGCCGTACCATCGTTACCGTCAATACTATTGCATGAACATAGATTGGATAAATTACAGACCTTGATTCAAAACAAGGTTATGGTTAACGGTGAAATTAGTCTAAAAGGTCTGGAAATTTTTGGTTATGCGACAAATATCATTGATGTCTATAGCCAAATTATCAGGGATGCTGTGTCAACCTTCCAACAGCGGATTGAGTATGCCTTGTTAAAATAAGTGGGCTGATAATGTTGCTGTGTTGGCTAACAATCACAATCAAGGATAATCTGCCAGCCGAAGTCATCATCGCGAGTACACTTGATTGCTTCGGCGTGCCCCCAGGTGATATGCACAGCGTCAAGTTGATCGCTATCTTTAATGCCAGCATTTTCGCAGGCCTGTTTTAATTCCTGCCATGTAATTTTCGCCCCACTGGCTTCTTGGATTTTTTGTTTCATTTTCCAGTCTTCCTCAAATTTAGTATTTTTAATAGGGCAAATTCCATACCGCCTTTACATAGTGGTGTTATCAGTACTAATGACTGTTTTTTTTATTATCTAAGTAATTGATAGATATACAAGTCGTGATTTGGTAAATGCTGTCATGCTGCTGTCGTTTTTAGCTCTGATCTTAATGCTATATGTGTTGTGTATCTGCTTTGTCGTCAGTGATTGTTGCTTTTGCGACATTTAAAAGTCAGTGCTTATTCCCAACAATCAACGAGTTATGAATTGGCACAAGTGTTGCTCTATCTCTTACGAAGAACTTTTATTGCTTCGGAGGATGTATGCAGCAAAAGGATATAGCCGCGTTACTGGATGAACCTGCCTGTACGCACAACAAAAAATCCAAATCTGGTTGCGCTAAACCCAAGCCTGGTGCCTCGGCGGGTGGCTGTGCCTTTGATGGTGCCCAGATTGCCTTGCTGCCAATTGTCGATGTTGCCCACATTGTTCATGGTCCGATTGCCTGTGCCGGCAGTTCCTGGGACAACCGCGGCACCCGTTCATCGGGGCCAACGCTTTATCGCCTTGGCATGACCACCGACCTGACCGAACAGGATGTAATCATGGGTCGTGGTGAAAAACGCCTGTTCCACTCGATCAAACAGGCGGTTGAAACCTATAATCTTCCGGCTGTATTTGTCTACAACACCTGTGTGCCCGCCCTGGTTGGTGATGATGTGGAGGCAATCTGTAAGTCTGCCGAAGAGCGTTGGGGTGTGCCGGTAGTCTCTGTTGATGCTGCTGGATTTTATGGCACCAAGAACCTTGGTAACCGTATCGCTGGCGAGTCTATGGTCAAGTCTGTGATCGGCAGTCGCGAGCCAACCCCTGTGCCCGAGTCTGCATATCCTGCTGGGGTAAAGAAGGTCTACAACGTCAACCTGATTGGTGAATACAACATTGCCGGCGAGTTTTGGCATGTATTGCCCTTGCTGGATGAATTGGGACTACGGGTGCTTTGCACCCTGGCCGGTGATGCCCGCTTTAATGAAGTGCAAACCATGCACCGCGCCGATGTCAATATGATGGTTTGTTCAAAAGCAATGATTAATGTTGCCCGTAAGCTGCAAGAGAGCTTTGGCACACCCTGGTTCGAAGGCAGCTTCTACGGTATCTCCGATACATCAAAGTCCTTACGTGATTTTGCTAAGGCCATCGGTGACTCTGACCTGACCGAGCGCACCGAAAAACTCATCGCCCGCGAAGAAGCGCGCATGAAAAAAGAACTGGATGTATGGCGTCCACATCTGCAGGGCAAGCGTGTTTTGCTCTATACCGGTGGTGTTAAGTCCTGGTCTGTTATTTCGCAGATGCAGGATCTGGGTATGAAGGTCGTTGCCACCGGCACCAAGAAATCCACCGAGGAAGACAAGGCCCGCATCCGTGAGCTGATGGGTGAAGAGACCAAGATGATAGACGAGGGTAACCCGCGTGCCTTGCTCAACACCATGCGTGACTACAAGGCCGATATCCTCATCGCCGGTGGCCGCAATATGTACACCGCCTTGAAGGCACGCCAACCCTTTCTTGATATCAACCAGGAACGTGAATTTGGTTATGCCGGTTACCAGGGCATGCTGGAATTGGTGCGACAGTTGGCGTTGACCATAGAAAGCCCAGTGTGGGAACAGTTGCGCCGACCTGCCCCATGGGCGGGTATCGAACGTGGCACTGGCAAACCACTGGCAGCGGAGGGCTAAACCATGGCGGAGATCATCAAACGCAAAAAGGCCATGAGTGTGAGTCCACTTAAATCCAGTCAACCTGTGGGTGCGGCACTGGCCTTCCTAGGTATCGATCGTACTATCCCAATGTTGCATGGCTCACAGGGCTGTACCGCCTTTGGCAAGGTCTATTTTGTACGTCACTTTCGTGAACCGATTCCGTTACAGACCACTGCCATGGATCAGGTTAGTTCGGTCATGGGCGCCGATGAGAATGTGGTTGAAGGTCTGAAGACCATGTGTGAAAAATCTACCCCGGCCTTGATTGGTTTGCCGACGACAGGCTTATCAGAGACGCAAGGTTGCGATGTGACGATGGCAGTGAAGATGTTTCGTCAGAAATATCCGCAATATGCGCCTATTAAGGTTGTGCCGGTCACCACGCCAGACTTTAGCGGCAGCATGGAAAGCGGTTATGCCGCGGCCGTTACCGCCATGATTGATGTGTTGGTGCCAAAGGCGGATGAGGCCAATACCAAGCCAGGTAAGCGTCCTCGTCAGGTCAATGTGCTGGCCAGTTCAATGTTGACACCAGGTGATATTGAGGCGCTGAAAGAGATCATTGAGTTATTTGGTTTAAGACCGGTCGTGATTCCTGATATTTCAGACTCACTTGATGGCCATCTGACTGATGATGATTTTAATCCGTTGACTGTCGGCGGAACACTGGTTTCGGAATTCGCTACCCTGGGCGATGCCATTGCCAGTTTTAGCGTGGGTGCTTCGTTGAGTAAGGCTGCCAAGTTGTTGCATGAGCGTACTGGCGTGCCGGCCTATGATTTCGATAGCCTGATTGGTCTAGATGCAAACGATGCCTTGATTATGGCGCTAACCGAGATCTCGGGGCAATCTGTACCGGAAAAGATTGAACGTCAACGTGCCCAGCTCGAAGATGCCATGGTTGATACCCACTTTATGGTGGGTGAGTCACGCATCGCTATCGCTGCTGACCCTGATCTACTCAATAGCTTTGCCGTATTTTTGAGTGGCATGGGCGCCGAGGTCGTTACCGCCGTGACATCAACAACGGCGTCAATCCTGAAGCATATACCCACACAAGAGGTAAAGATTGGTGATCTTGAAGACCTTGAACAAACGGCCAAAAGAAGGGATTCCCAGTTACTGATTGGCAACTCCCATTGCGTTGCTTCCGCCGAGCGTTTGAATGTGCCTTTGTTTCACGCCGGTTTTCCACTTTACGATTTGGTAGGTGGTTATCAACGTACCTGGATCGGTTATCGAGGTGCCCGACAGGCGCTATTCGATCTGGCTAATCTGCTGTTGAAATACGGTAGTCACGAGATTGAACCCTACCGCTCTATCTATTCAAGCAGACCGGAAGATTTGGAGGCGAGGAATGATGTCAGGGCATGCTGATGGCTCCTTTTTATCACTGTTGCGTCTGAGAAAGCGCGAATCAAGACGAGAGGAGAGCAATTTGGTTATTCCAAATAAGCGACGATCAACGCAGAGTCGCGCTTTCTCAGGCGCAACCCATAGGGCTGGATCTCATTTGTCGTTTAACTACGGTATCAGTCGCTTATTTGGAATAACCAAACTACGCTTCATCTGCCTTGTTAAACGACAAATGAGATTCCTGCAGTGACAAAAAGGAGCCATCAGCATGCCCTTGCCCGACGGTTACGAGTCATACGCTCAACTGATGGAGAGCAGACCATGCCGCCAGCACTGAAAATCGCCTTTGCCTCATCTAACTCGAAAACGGTAGATCAACACTTTGGCTCGGCCAAGTCATTTGCAATTTTTGAAGTGACAGCGGATCAGGCCAGTCAGGTTGAAATAAATGAATTTGGTGATCTGGCGCAAGACGGCAATGAAGACAAACTCGATATCAAGATGAGCATGCTTGAGGGGTGTTCGGCTGTTTATTGTCAAGCAGCTGGGCCGTCAGCCATCAAGAGATTGATGACCATCGGTGTGCAGCCAGTCAAGGTCAGCGAGGGCAGTGTGATCAAACAGTTATTGGTCGATGTTCAGAAGGAAATGAAAACCGGCCCGACGGGCTGGTTGGCCAAGGCGATGGAGAAACACAAAAAAGCAGATGCCAGCCGCTTTGATGCGATGGAAGCCGAAGGCTGGGATGAATAGAAACGTAAAGTTAAAGATGGAGAAATTAAATGACTGAAGCAGCACTGACTATCGCTGAAGACGATCCAATTTTTGAATCAGGCGTAATGAAAGAACTGGTTAAACAGATGCGCGCCCTGGATACCTATGACACCTATGAGGGATGGTCAGACGCCAAGATCCTTGACCCATATATTATGACTAAGGAACGTAAGGCTGAGACCCCGGTGATTGGTGATCCGGATGAAATTACCATTGCCCGTCTAAAGGCCTTTTATAACGCCATTGCCTCATTGATTGAAAAAGAATGCGGCATGATGGCCGTGCCCCTGATGGTGATGAGCCACGAAGGTTTTGGTCGCGTGGTGATCTCGGTGGGTAAATTGATTGTGCTGGATCGCACACTGCGCGATGTACATCGTTTCGGTTTCAAAAGCTATTCCAAGATGAAAGATGATGCGGACAAGTTCCTGTCGATTGCTTTGCAAATCATTAGTGAGCATCCGGAAGTGGCTAAACGCTAAGTGTAATACCTGGAGGTAATGAAAATGACTGAAGAAGAATTGAAGGCCTTGCAAAAAGAGGTGCGTAAGAAAAAACGCATTTCTAATGAGTGGGCATCACAGCTGCATGATCTGGTGGAAGACCGCCTTCCTGCAGCCTATGAAGAGATTGAGCCAATTTCACAATCAACTCTTGAAGCTTGTAAGGCTTGGGCAGAAGTCAATGAAAGGCTGAAACAAGCTGAAGTAGAAATGGCGTAAGAGGTAGATATCATGGAAAACATTAGTGGATTAACGCGTGGCGGCACACCTTGGGAGCCAGCCTTTATTGATGATCTAAATCAGGAGACCTGCATTGGTTGTGGCCGTTGTTACAAAGCCTGCCCGCGTGATGTATTTGACCTGGTTGAGCGTGACTTTTCTGATGACGACGAAGACGATGATGGTTTTTCGGACGAGCCAACTATGGTGATGGCTGTCGCAGACGCGATGGACTGCATCGGTTGTCAGTCTTGCGCCAAGGTTTGTCCCAAGAACTGTCATAGCCACGCCCCGGCGGCCTTGTCTGCCTAAGTAATATTCGTAGGAGTAGTTTGTAATGCCAAAACCTGAAAAGCATGTCTTTGTATGTACTCAGTCTCGTCCTGCCGGACACCCGCGTGGTTCCTGTAGCGAAAACGGTTGTCGTGAAATATGGGAGGAGTTTGTAAATGAACTTGAAAAACGTCAGTTATTCGACAAGATCGCAGTTACAAATACTGGCTGTCTTGGCCCTTGCTCTACTGGAGCCAATGCTCTGGTATACCCAGACGGGGTAATGTACGGCAAGGTCACGCCTGCCGACGTGGGTGAAATATTTGAATCACATCTGGTTGGCGGTGAAGCCGTTGAACGTTTATGTGTGCCACCTGAGGTTTGGGGGTAAGCACACCATGGCAGAGAAGTTAATGATTTCAGAATCATTCTTATGGCAATCATGTAGGCACGACCATAGCAAAGGGATTGAACTGTTAAATGGACTGACTGGTTTTGAAGTTACCTCTGGCAAGGAGTGTTAGAAATGGGTATCACGTCTCTTCGCCAGGATGGTGTCTTGTTTGCATCAGATATGCCTCCTGAGATAGACACCGTCCTGCAAGAGGCGGTGGTACTTTATGAAGATACGGAATGGGCCGAGGCGAGTTTGCAAATGGCTTTTTCTATGGCGCCTAAGCGGCAAGAGGTCTATGTCGCACTGTACAAGTTCTATTTCTACAAGAATCGCCTTGATAAGGCCGAAGTCATTGCCCTAAAGGCATTAACTGAGGCGGCTAAACAGGGTGGCTTTTCTGCCGACTGGAGCAGTCTGAACAGTGATTCCAGTCAGTGGGAATCGGCAGCTGGTGCACAACGTTCTTTTCTTTATACCCTCAAGACTCTGGCCTTTATCAATTTACGCAAGGATAACAATCATCACGCTGTGGCACTGCTGGATAAGTTGTATGAACTCGATCCAAAGGATCAAGTAGGCGCTTCAGTTATTAGAGATTTGGCTATTGGCACGGAGGAGGAATAGTTTATGAATGTTATGAATGAAGTCTTCGTTAGTCGTCACCGGATTCTCGGTGAATCCATTTGCAAGGCCCTGTTGGAACAAGGCTTGGAGATCGGCTTTGATGAGCAGGCCTTACCATTGATCAACTGGATAGAGCTGGAGTTTGCTGTAAAGCAAGACCCTGCCGATGGTAGTGATTGTCTTACCGGTGAGTGGAAAGACCCATCTGGATATCGTATCGGCCAGATTCAGTTTAATGGTGATGGCAGCTTTTTTGCTGAACACGACATCGTGCTTGCCCATCCATCTGACAAGCGCTGGTTTGTCGAAGCAGTAGAAGGTTGGGGGCGTGGTAACAACATCACTACCGAACCACGCCTGCTTGAAGCCGTTTAATTTAGGAGTATTCGCATGATTCCTGCCAAAGAGATTTATGACCTGCTGATCGATAGGGTCAAGCAGCTTGATGAGCAACAGATTGAAGAAATTATTGTTGGCCTGACCTGGACTCTTTGCCGCACCAATGGAGCTGGCACTGGTCTGACCATGAGCCCGGGTATCGCCACCCGTACCTTGCCCTGGTCTGGCAGCTTGGTCGGAAAGAGTAGCAAGGATTTGGTGGAATGGATTCGCATCTGGGACCCATATAAGTCGACCATTGCGATGGCAGCAATCAATGCCACCATCAATGATCAGAGCGAACTATTGGCCAAAGCTGCCCCCATGAATATGGATAACGCACCTGGCAATCTGACCGTGTTTGAGCACTTCGCTCCACTGATGAAGGACAAAAAGGTAGCTGTGATTGGTCGATATCCTGGCTTTGATCTTTACGAGGATTTATTTGATCTAACCGTCATCGAACGCAATCCTGGTGCTGGCGATCTACCGGATCAGGCTTGCGAATATATCTTGCCAGAATCAGAGTGGGTCTTTATCACTGGCAGCGCTATTCCAAACAAAACTTTTCCCCGTCTCTTGGAGCTATCACATCATGCCAATGTAGTGTTGCTAGGGCCAACTGTGCCGTGGCTGTCAGAATTAGGTCTAATGGGTGTCAATTATATTGCCGGGGTTAAAGTTGATAATGGCGACAAGTTGCGCAGCACTGTGGCTGAGGGTGGTGGCATTCGTATATTTGGCAACGGTGTCAGCTACTACGTGGCCGATGTTGCACAGGGGAAACTTGATGCCATAAAAAAGCAGATAACCGAGGTGGTCGTTAAACGTAATCACCTCAAGAGCGAAATTGAAGCCTGGCAATCAGGTGTGCAAATGAATCCCTTGCCACGTGTACGTGAGCTTGAAGCTCTTGATCAGGAGTTATCCCATCTGGATAGTCACTACAAGCGCCTGTGGGATAGTCACAATTCTTTTCCCAGTCTTGAAAAACAGGCGTTACAACTATGACCGATAGCCGCGTAATTATTTTTCACAAACATCCGGTCAGCGCCAAGGTTCGTTTTCTAAAACTCGCCTATGGCGGTATCTGTGGCTTCGAACATTTGCATGAACTCGCTTCAGTATTGGGTGACTATGTTCTGGAGAAAGAAGACAACGTGGTAGGTCACCCAACGATGATTGCCCGTCAGGCGGAAAAGGTGCTTGGTCTTGACGATGGCGCACTGGATATCGCTAGCGAATATCTGCAACGGGTTGATGTACCCAATGGTGTGATAAATGTCCATTTGTTAGGCATTCTGGGTCATGACACACCAGATGAAAAACTTGCCGAACATGGTGCCAGCCTGCATCTGATTACCGAAATGCGAACCCTGCCCAGTGCAGAAATGGAACTTCTACGCCGTGCCTATATGGCTATTATGGAAGGCTAGGAAAAAAGCCATACTTAACTCAGGAGTAAGAAATGAAAACCAGTGAATTGATAAAACAACAGATTGCCGATAATTCGATAATTCTTTACATGAAGGGTAACCCCCAGTTTCCCATGTGTGGTTTCTCAGCGGCAGCAGTTGAAGCCCTGCATAGCACTGGTTGCAAGTTTGCATCGGTTGATGTGCTGGAACAGCCTCGTATTCGTCAGGGCCTGCCGGAAGTATCTGACTGGCCGACCTTTCCACAGTTGTTTGTGAATGGTGAACTTGTGGGTGGTGCTGACATCATCAAAGAGATGAACGCCTCAGGTCAGCTAAAGTCGCTGGTTGAAGCCATCGTGCCGGCTGCTGCGGAGTAGGCACATGGATGTAAATACTGTTAAGCAGAAGATTATTTCCGACATTCCTGATGCCCAGGTTGTGGTGGAGGGTGAGGACTGCAATTTTAGTGTCACCGTCATCAGCGATCAGTTCAAAGACAAGTTGCCTGTGGCCAGGCAAAAAATGGTAATGGCACCGTTTAAAGAGCAGTTGGCCACTGGTGAGTTACATGCACTGAGTGTAAAGGCTTTCACACCTGAAGAGCAGGCTAAATAAGTCGAGGGCAGGCCGATGAGATTCTCGCCAAGTTCTGAAGAACAAACTGCGCTGCAAACCCTCTCTTTAGAAGTTCGGTTTCATTATGCCATCTCCCGTTTTTGCGAGTGTGAGGAGGTGTGGGGCCTGGGTGACGATAGCGGTTGGCTTATTCGCGATGTTGATGACAAGGCCGTTATTACGATCTGGCCATATCGGCAGATGGCCGAGGAGTATGTACAGGGCGAATGGTCCGATAGTGAACCGGTGAGTGTGTCGTTAGAGCATTTTCTTTATCAACTACTCAAGCAGTGTCAGGAAAATGAAATAACAATGGAGGTATGCCCCATACCAGGTAAGACTGGTTTTATGCTCTCTGCGGCGCAATTGCATGAAGTGCTGGATAACATTGTGGAAACAGATACCTATTTTATTGAAGGTTAACCCCTTCGTTTCATTTTGTAAAAAACTGGAGAAAGGAGAATAGCAAAGGAAAAACTGACCTTTTCAGATATTGATCCCTCTTGTTTGATCATCGCCTTAATGCACTTCATTACGGGCCGCGAGATTATGGTCTCCGCCTAGCAGGGTGCCTTGTTGCAGTCGAACCTGATCGTATAACAACTCCATGACCACTTTGATGTCAGGTTTCATCTTGCATTTGCCATCGAGGATCTTGAGTATCACGGTGGTGCTGTAATCGACATGAATGGGTTCAAGCGGGTGGTTTTTTACCCACTCAGTAACATGGCGATTCAGGTCTGGCGGGATGATCATGATGCCCTAGTGTATTTGCATAGCTGAGCAGCGTCGGTTCAATCTCTTCCAAAACGTAATCAGAAATAGCCTTTACGCCAATGGCATTGAGCTTCTCGGTTGGTCCATCACCAATCTTGGCAACAAAAACGGCATGGCAGTCTTTAATGGCTTCAAGTATGCCAGTCATGGCGGTCTTACTGGAATGATTGCCCAGGCAATAGTGCTCGACTTGTCGTTGTTCTAACAGTTGGCATGAGTCAGCGCTTACTTCATAAATGAAGAACTGCCTGGCATGACCAAAGTGCTCGCTGATGGTGAGTCCCTCTTTAGTGGCAACGGCAAGGCGTAAAGTCTTAGACATAATGGAGTGGGCCGGAGTTGGGACTCCGGCCTGCTACATCGGTACTGGTTTTATACGGGATTTATACTGGGCCGCGGCCTTCGCGCTTGATATCAGCGGTCATGGTCATGGCATCAGAAAAAGACTCTACAACTGGGTACTTCGGTTTGTAGGTCTTTAACTCGTCATAGGCAGTCACGATCTTGTCAGCCGGGCTTTGTCCCTTAAAGTCACTCTTTTCCAGGGCAAGCTCTTCGGTCATTTCATTCCAGGCAATACCGTCAGTCAGTGGAATCAGGATAAAGTTAACACCATTCATCGTCAGCTGCATCGCTGCAGTAATGTTGACGACATAAAACAGGGTGCACATATCAGCGCCAAAATCATCGCCGTACCTTTCAACAAAATTTTCCAACAGGGCCAGGTCATCGATAAAACCCACGGCCATGACCAGTTTTTCATCCTTTTCCAACAGAACGGTATGGCGTGAAATAGCGAGGGGCGGTTTGCGACGCCCCTGAGCATCGGCAATTTCACCTTCAATCAGAATCAGTTCACCTCGATAGGCAAAGGTGCCGGCAGCTGACGCGGCCGAGTTAAAGTTCATGTTAAACAACAGGCATTCCTGTTCATATTTATCGAGCAACATCTCACTACCTCATTGGTTTATTGGATACTGCCTGGATATAGGGCAATGCCCATGCCAGTCTTGCATGAATTTATTAATCTCTGATGATTCAATTAGATATGTGTGAACACTTGTGGATGGATAGTCTGTTTTGTCGTAAAGAAAACACAATACATTGTCTCAATGTCGTTTAAATATCGAGTCTCGTTACATGCTGGTATCCAACTTGCTAATAACTGTTTGTTGAATCTATTCAGAGCCGTTTTACAAACAGGAGCATGTATGAGTATTTATTTGAGTTCAGTGATAGGCAGTCGTGAATTGGAAGGAAGTGAAATAAAAAAATCGATAACCTCGTTGGCAATGCAACTGAATGAAATACGTCATGCTTCGCAGAATAACGCCGCTGTCAGTATCGATCTGACGCTGGTATTACCAGGAAAGTTGCATAAGCCAGATTTTGAAGGCACGCGTATGACCTCATTCTCGGCTAATGACGGTGTGCTTTATATTGAATCAATAGTGCCTGAAAAGATGTTGCATTCACAACATGCAACACCTTACGTGTTGGCACTACTACAGGATGTGGTGGAAAATGCGGGTGACTTTTTTAATGAACAGGGATTGGAGTTCAAAAGTGACCAATGGCAGAGCATATGGGAAGATGGACAGTGATTCCTTAAATGCTCAAGATTGGATCAGGTTAGTGGCAACAAACCCTGGCTTGCCTGAATCAGTTAACTTTAATGGCTGGCACTCTGCTGTTGTTTTTTTACCTATGAAACAAGTTGCTTGTATAGGTTTTGCACTGTATCTGATTATGGTGTTATTCGATGCGAGTTATACCTATCTATAGCACGCCGAGCTTTGGCTATGGTGTGGAGTGTTTATTGTTTTAGTTGAGAGAGAAAAGATGTCTATTGAAAATATTGCTGGTTTTGCCGCCAAGGCCAAGGCTGACTCGGCCCTGGCAGAACAACTAAAGGCTTGTGTCAGAATGAAAGAGATGTTTGCACTTGCACGTGAAAATGGTTTTGAGTTTGATGAGGATTCCCTCTATCCACCTAACGAGCCACAATTCACAGAAGACCAACTATCAGAGCGTTTGGCCAAGGCTCTGTTACGCGCCTAAGCAATGGGCTGGAGACAGGCAATGTCTCCAGCCTGATCTTTCAGGTTTCAGTTTGGTGTCGAATCTCCAGGTGGTCAATCACCTTTTCTGTAACATCCTCAGCGGACAGATCATCCAGACGTAAGGTTTGATCGTCAGCACGAGTTTCAATCAAGTATGGAAATTCCAGGTCTAAGCCATAACGTTCTTCGCACTGGGCATAGCAATAAATGTAGGCTGAAAGCTCATGTTGTGTTGCAGGGGAGACAATTCTTACCGCCTTGTCATTGAGTTTATCTTCATCCAGCAGCATAAAAGCTCCTGGGCCCACCTCATGTTGCAGCAGGATGATTATCGCCTTGATGGCGGGGTCCTTTTTTAATCCCCAGATATTATTTGTTTTAGCATTCATTACCTGTTCTATTCCCAACGATTAACATGCATGGCGGATCTTAAGCCGGTTTTATCGTCCATGTAGTTTTTGACCGCTATATGGTTTGGTGCCGTTATTCTGGTGTAATAGAGACTCTGTCCGTGTACTTAGGTAGACATATAATCCCAGACCTATCAACAGGCCGACTGCCGCCAGCATCATCCATACAGCAGGTACTAACTGATCACTGTATCCCAGTGCTGTCTTAAACATCAGTAGTAGTGACTCAATCGAAACAGCAATTAATATGGCCGCCACCGCCTTTTGATGACAGTGGCCATGAACCAGAACCTGCTGTTGCTGCGGACTGAATTCGAGCTGAAAGCGTTTGGCCATTTTTTCCTTGGCGATAAATTTTTCAAACAGGATGGCCTTGTCGGCAACCTGCTCGGCGACTTCACACAGGCCCAAAAACCGATAGTCGTCGCGTATTGCCAGGAGACAGGCAGGCTCAAGTCCAATCACCGGCCATCCAGCCTCAACATGAGGGGCCAGTACCTTAAGCATCTGTTGCGCATATTGTTTGGCTTCATCCACCAGGCCGTGGGCCAGCTGAGTGCGGCACAACAGAGTGCCTGTTTGTCGGCACTATCAGGTTGGGCGATATAGACGTGATAGCCCGCGGCTTCCAGCACAGTCAAAGCGGCGTGGGCAGTATTCGGGTTAAAGCAGCGGGTGAAGGTGTCTAGCAGCAGCACGACTTGATTGTGATCATTGGCAGCCACGCTGGACTGATATTCGCCATATTCAAATTCACGTTTGGCAGGTTCAGGTAGCGAGCGTTTGCTGGTGATGCCCAGCAGGCGCTCATTCAGTTTGGCCAGCAGGGGATAACGATTGTGCAGTGCTGGAATATTCTTCAACCACGGCAGGCGTTGATACCAGTTGGCGATGTTGCCAAACAGGCGGGTGCGCAGGCTGGTGCCCTGAATGGCATTGCGCTGGGCCAGGTATTCGATCTTGATCATGGTCATGTCGATGGCATTTTCACACTCCCGTTTACGACCCTTGCAGCCCATGCAGGTACCTATCACGTGTGCCATGGCCTGGTCGGCAAAGGGCAGCTCTCCCAGTTCGCCGTTCAATGCCTTTTTTAACAGCCGTACCCGGCCACAGGTGGAAAGCGCTGCCTCATCACTGGCACGAAAGCTGGGCACACCACCCCCTTGGGTTTGTTTCACACAAATCACTTTTAATACAGACGGCAACAGCCTTGGAAAAGTCACTGCCGCTTTTGGGAATGTCGGCATAGGCATCACCCATGTCTGCATCTTTATAAAAAAACCAGTCGAGATAGGTTTTCATGTCATCGTTTCTTAAATGTCTGTCAGTAGGATTGGCAAAAACAGTGCCAACCAGCTTTTTTAACTGGTGGATAAAGCAAGCGAACAAAAGAAAATTGTGGTTTGACGCGGAGTTGGCAGGAAGTTTGCTGAGTACTTTGGTAGCGAAGCAGATTTAGCTAACTAGCTGTTATGTCGTGTTTGTGTCGCACAAACAGCCACATTGACTGGTGGAATGTCGCAAACACGACCTGATGACAATGCCTAATGAAGATAAAGAGGAGTTTAATATGCCTACTGTAAACGAAATTAGTCCTGCTCAAGCTGAGATGCTGATGAATGAAAAAGATATTCTGTTGTTGGACAGCCGTGATCTGGAATCCTATAAGCAGGGCCATATAGAAGGCGCCATGATGGCCCATGAAGCCTTGATCGATTCAGTGCTCAGCAAGAACGACAAGCGCACCCCGGTGTTGGTCTATTGCTATCAGGGTGCATCGAGTAAGGATACCGCCAAGGTGTTCGCCAACAGTGGCTTCAATGAGGTCTATAGTATTGTTGGTGGTTATGCCGAGTGGAAAAGAGGGCATGCGAGTTAAAGACCTGCCGCCCTTGCTTAAGGCCTGTGCACTATCCGATAAAGAAAAAGTACTACGCTTGATCCATTCCGGTGCAGATTTTAACCAACGTAATGTCGATGGCAACAGCGCCGTCTGGCTGTCCTGTTACAGCGACAGCATCGAAATTATCGAGTTGCTGGCGGCCAATGGCGCCAATATCAACAACCAAAACAATGATGGTGTAACAGCGCTTATCTATGCCGCATCGGCCGGAAAACTCGATGTGGTGCGCTGCCTGTTAGCGCTGGGTGTTGATGATAGCCTGGCGACAGCAGATGGTTTTACCGCCCTGGATATAGCCGCCAGTCGTCCGGTGATGAACCTATTACGACAAACACACGCAGTTGTCAGGAGTATGGCATGACCAGGACAGGAATCTTCTTTGGAACAGAAACCGGCTACACCCGCAAAACCGCCAAACTAATCGCCAAACAACTGGGCAAGCAGCTGGTGCCAGACAAACCAGTGAATATCAATCGCACCACGGTTGAGGCGTTTCTCAGCTATGACGCCCTGATCCTCGGCACCCCCACCTATGGCGAAGGCATATTGCCTGGTATCGACACCGGCATAGCGGCAGGTAGCTGGGCTGAATTTCTGCCACAACTTGAAGCCGGCAGCCTTAAGGGCAAGCAGGTTGCACTATTCGGTTTTGGTGACCAGAAAAAATACAGCGACCGTTTTGTCAGTGCCATGGGCAGACTGCATGATGCCCTGCAAGAAAAGGGCGCCGAGATGGTTGGGCACTGGCCCACAGAAGGTTATGAATTTGAAGCGTCAGATGCCGTGCGCGATGGTCAGTTCGTTGGTCTGGCCCTGGATGATAAAAACCAGGCCATGTTGACCAATGAGCGGGTAGGGCAGTGGCTAAAAACACTGCAACCAATTTTTGAAAATTAATAATGTGGTCAGGAAATCCATAAGACTAAGGATAAATAAATGAAACTGAAACAATTCAATCTTGCTGACAACAACATTGCCGTTGAAAAAGACGCCAAACAGTTTGACCTGCACAATTGCTTTATCTACGTCGGTAGTAACTACGACGTCATCAATCAAGAGCTGAGTCTGCGTTGGATCAAGGGCTTTGGTGAAAAGGTTACCGACAAGCTTCCCGATGAACTGTTGTTTGAATTTACCGGGGTGTCATTTTTTAAGGCACGCGAGCGTGATGTCAGTAAACCCTATCCGCGTGATGAGTTTCTAAAAGTGATGGGCTTTATGGATAACAGCCGTATCGATGAAATAGGCGGTGATTACACACACCAGCCAAGCGATGATAACAATCACCTGTGTCTGGAATTCGACAGTGGTTTTGCGATGAAATTTGATGCAGAAGAAGCCACCTTAATGACAAAGGTCAATATCTAAGCGTGGAGTAGGGTGCAATGCCCGCTGGTTAGAGCGAGTGCATTGGGCATTACACCCTACAGGCTAGTGTTCTATTCACCACAGATACATGCTCGACTGTTTATTCAACAGGGTAATTGAAAAACTCTCAGCGCTGGCACCTTGGGCCACGCCGTAACAGACGTGCAGCGGCAACAGGTGCTCTTCCCGCGGATGACAAAAACGTGCGCCCTCGGCATCACTCCAATGGATTAACATCTCGGCCCTTACTGCTTCCGAATAATCGTGACTGGAACAAACATCCAGCAACCATGCCTCAAAAGCGTGGTTGAGATGACGTGATTCAGAAGTCTCGGGCGCGAAAAACGCCTTCATATTATGAAATGAAAAACCCGAACCGATCACCAGAATATTCTTGTGACTCAGCGGCTGGAGTGCACGGCCGATGGCGATGTGCTGAGACGGATCAAGCGTGTTGACCAGCGATAGCTGAACACAGGGAATATCTGCCTCGGGATACATAATCTTAAGCGGCACAAACAGGCCGTGGTCAAAACCCCTGGCTTCATCCAGCCGGGCATCAATTTCTGCAGCGGTCAGCATGCTGTGAATTTCAGCCGCCAGGGCCGGCTCACCACCACAGGGATACTCGATTTGGTAGGCCTCGTCCGGAAAGCCATAGTAGTCATATATCAGGGCAGGGGCCGGCCCGGCAGTAAGCGTAGCGATTTGTTCTTCCCAGTGCGCACTCACCACAACAAGCGCATCGGGTCTAGGAATGCTCGAGGCAATCTTCTCAAGCGATGAAACCATTTCCTGATGCCCCGTGTCACCAAGCAAGGGCATGGGCCCGCCGCCGTGAGAGATGAATAGTGCTTTAGGTGATTTCTTCATTAAATCTTTTTTATGAATGTAATTTTTATGGGAATAAAAGGGGACAACTATCTTGAAATACGCCGTGGCCGTATAACCACCAAAACACTTTTCTAACACACATCCTACACCATAATTACTGTAAGTTTTTTACACTTGCAATATTTGTCTATTATTCAATCTATTAGCTTAGGCAATCATCTAGCCCCTCATGTTTTGATGGGTTACTTGATTAGTAAAAGCTGATCGTAATATACGGCAATCGGCCGTATAACCCTCTATATCTATTTATCGTTATTTTCTATCCAGATGCGCATACGGCTGAATGGTCTGTATGCGGCCATCCTGGTAGCCCTTGCCAACGGTGAAGTGATACAGGCTTTGCCAGCGGTCGCTCGGATTTCATTGCTGCATAACAGTGCTGCTATCAGTGCACGATAGCCAGTTTGTTGAGGCGATAGTGTAACTGGCGTGAACTCATGCCCAGTTTGCGTGCTGCCAGTGTCTTGTTGCCCTTGGCTTGCTGCAAGGCCTCCTGAATCTGTTCGCGTTCATCGTCATGCACCTTGTTGTATGGGCGGGCAGCGACACTCTCTTCATAACCGGGCTGTGTTTGGCGTGGTGAAATATGACTGACTGGCTTGTTGTCATGCTGCAGGTCGCTGACATTGATCTGGCTCTCCTGGTGCAGGACCTGTTTGATCTCGTCGATGCTAATGGTGTTGCTATCGGACATGATCACCAGGCGTTCGATAACATTTTCCAGTTGTCTGACATTGCCGGGCCAGTCATAACTTTCCAGGCATTGCAGTATTTGCTTACTCAGCACCACATTGCGGCGATAGGTCTGGTTGGCACGGTTAAGGAAGTAGAGCGATAGCAGCGCTACATCGCCATCGCGCTGGCGCAGTGGTGGCAGGTCGATGCGAATCACGTTCAGGCGGTAGTAGAGGTCGAGGCGAAAACTACCGGCTTTTACTGCCTCTTCCATCTGTCTGTTGGTGGCGGTGATTACGCGCACATCGATGCTGGTCTCTTTGTTGTCGCCGATACGCTGGATGGTCTTTTCTTGCAGTACCCGCAACAGTTTGGCTTGTAGGTCGATACTCATGTCGCCGATCTCATCCAGGAACAGGGTGCCGCCAGCGGCGACTTCAAACTTGCCTGGCCGTGATGTAGTGGCGCCGGTAAAACTGCCCTTTACGTGGCCGAAGAGTTCACTCTCAAGCAGGTTGGCGGGGATAGCGGCGCAGTTGATACAGACGAAGGGACGGTCGCGGCGCAGACTGGCCAGGTGAATCATGCGCGAAAAGCGTTCCTTGCCGGTGCCCGATTCGCCGATCAGCATGACAGTGGCATCAGAGTCGGCAGCCTTGTGGGCATCGGCGATGGCACTACGCAGTTTGGCGCTGTTGCCGAGGATGCCATACACGGTTTGGTTGGCTGTGTTGTCGCCGCCTTTCAGATTTTTATAGGCCTGTTTCAAACGTGATGTCTGTTTCTCGACGCGCTGACTGATGCTCAGGATCTGACCGATCATTGCTGCCATGATCTGCAATATGTAGAGATCGCTCTCAAACTGGCACGCCAGTGTTTCAAGACGGTAGACCGCCAGCACGCCGACAGGCGCATCATTTTGCATGATGGGAACAGCGATATAGGCGATGTTCTGCGTCTGTTTACCCCAATGGGGTTCGATGCGTGAAATGTATTCCGGTGCTTTGTTGATGTCTGGAATAAGGGCGATCTCGGCTGTAGTCATCACCCGCCCGGTAACCCCTTCGCCCAGGGCGTATAGGCCCTGGCGTTGCTGGTTTTCTGATAGTTCAAAGGCGTAGGCAATATGCAGCAGACCGGTGTCAGGGTCGGGCAACACCACGCGTCCCTGTTTAAGTGACAGATGATCAGACAGCAGTTTGAGTATGCCGTTTACTGCAAGCTCTGGTGTTAATGCCCGACCGATGAGTTTGGCAGCTTCAAGGATGACATCAGCCGTTTGTGGCGACAGTGATGGGCAGTATTTGTTCATGGTGACTAACCCCCTACATTCAGGTGGTGACAGCAAGCAGGTACCGCGAAGAGTTTAGTTGCCGATTATGACAACTGTTCAATGCTGTATTGCAGCGGTACTAATTAGTAGGTGCATATGCTATGCCAGCGAAATCTCCGCCTAACTGTTTGAATGTAGGTGATTGCTCTGTATGACTTGCACTCTGTTTGTGCTGTTGCTCAACAGCGGGTCAAACCGATGCGGTGAATAATTGAAAAGCATGAGTTGGGGCCGCCGGGTCGGCGACCCCAATCATGCTGTTATGCCGACTAGGCATGGGCGTGCTTGTTCACGACTGCGTTGTGGCTGAACTTCTGTTTAAGTGCATCGACCAGGGCATACAAAGGATCCCAGGCCATGATCGCAGTAATGACAGGGTAAGGGGCTGTCAGGGCAAACCAATAGGGTGGAAGTCCTGACTGAAAAACCAATGCCAGTAGCAGGGTTCCCAGGCCGAGGCGCATTCCCCGTTCAATAGTACCTATGTTGTTGTATTTCGTTTTCATCATTTGTTTCTCCGATACGAGCTGTATGTGGATGGAGTCAGGGTGCAGTTTTATCAAGCTGCATTCATCACATCGCAATGGCTGTGCCAGGTTGTCAGAAAAAATGATAAGCGGTTGATTTTATGGGTGTTTGTTTTTATTTTGGAAGGTATACCAAGAGCGAGTCAGCAACATTGTTACCGAACAATGTCGACAATGTTCAGCATTGTTCGGCTGATAAAAAGGGGCGCTATTTTGTCTATTGCCGGATTATGCTGCGCTGCATAATCCGGACTACTACCTATCCAGATGCGCATAGGGCTGGATGGTCTGTATGCGGCCGTCCTGGTGGCCCTTGCCGACGGTGAAGTGATACAGGCTTTGCCAACGCTTGTCTGTGATGCCTAACATCTCATGCACGGCATCATCAAAATAACAGCCGATACCGGTGCCTTGAACGCCGGCGGCTTCTGCTTCGAGGTATAACACCTGGCCGATCATGCCGGCCTCCCAGTAGAGGCGGCGGTAATGCCAGTTGGCTTGTTCTATTGGTGAGAAGTCGGCAAGCATGGCCAGACTAAAACAACTTTGCCCGGCGATGCCCTGGTGGCAGGCGAGGGTGGTGGCGAGTTTCTGGCCGTTGGCATTGACCAGGTTGTAGAGGGGCAGGTGTTGCGGGCAGTCATCAAGCGTTTGCCATTGGAATTGTTCGCGGCTGAGGGCTGACTTGAAGTCGGCGAGGCTATCTGGATTTCTGACCAGACTATATAGCCCGGGTTTGATGCCATCGACACGATGGACAAACAGCAGCAGGTTGATGTTGTCGGTCCATGGAGTGCTGTCCCATGGGGCAATGTCATGGCGTGGCAGGGTCATGTCGAGCATGCGGTAAAACTGTTCGCTGCTGATATGGGTTTTGCCATCAAAGGCCTGGGCGCTGCGGCGACGGCGGATCAGGGTGGCGGCTTCGATCTGGCAGGGGCTGGTGAGTGGCGTCGGTAATGAATGCGCTGGGGCCTGGGTGGTTGGTGTGACTGGCTTTTCTGCCGCCTGGCTGACCTTGTCGATGATGGGCCATTGATACATGTGTTGTTCCGACAAGACGTTGGCTTTGCCGTGCCATTTGCCTGCGCTGCTGGCGGCCAGCAGTTTGTCGAGATCGACCTCTGTGGTTTCATTGGCGATACTGATTTGCAGTAGCACATCCGGGTGTTCGGCTTCGGCCTTGCCAAAGTCTTCGCTGCGATCAAGGCCTAGCAGGCTGCTGATCTGGGCATCACTGCAGTTATCCAACACGTTTACCTGCCAGCCCAAAGCGGCGGCGGCATAGCGCAGTGCGGCGATGGCGTGGCCGCTGTCGAGCTGGCAATAGCGATAGGCGCGTTCGCCGTATTTCCAGGCCTCGCGCCACTGGATGGAGCTGATGCCTATTAATAGTGTGTCGTTGGCTAGCGGGCCGGTTTCGATCTGACTGCGCTGTTCCAGTTGGTGGTCGCGACTGAGGTAGTGATAAACACCGGCATCAAGGCCGTCGAGTTGATTGCTGATGAGGTAGGCCTCTTCGGCATGCAGGTTGCCGCTGGAGGGATTACAGCGCAGCGGCCACTTGGCTTCGCCGTATTGCTTCCAGGCGCTGAGACCAAATGACAGTTCCAGCAGGCAGGCGATGTTAGCCAGTGACAGGCTTTGTGGTTCAATTTTGTTCGCCTGGTATAGCTCTGTATAGAGGGCGTGTAGACTGTCGGCCATGAGTGGCAGGTCAATTTTATTGGCACCCTCAAACCAGCGAAACGCCTGTGGCTGATCATCCCAATCCAATGTTTCCGGCCCTGCGGCATAACGCTGCAGGCTGTGTTTGGTGGTGTTGTGATAGTGCCTGATGCTGTCGTTTGCAGTTGTCTGCTTTGTCATTATTTTTCTCTGTTGTCTTGCTTGTCTGAATGTTATGTCACCTATGCGACAAAAACCTTGTTGGGTGTTGTTTGCAACATCTTATTTTGTCGCCTTACATACACTAATTACCAAATATCAGTAGCTTATGCCTTACTTTGATTGTTGGCACAGGCTTTGCAATTCTTCCTGTATAGAGGATTGCAAGTCACTTGCCAAAGGAGAAATGAAAGATGTTAACACTCACAGAAAGTGCCCAGGCGGCAGTCAAAAAATTTATCGATAGTTCTGAAGATCCCATCGCCGGCTTGCGGCTGATGGTGACTGGCGGCGGTTGCTCGGGTATGCAATATGGTATGCGTCTGGAAGAAGCCGTGGTTGACACAGACCAGATTGTTGAGTGTGGTGAAATTAGTGTGCTGGTTGATCCAGCCAGTGCTGAGATGCTTAAGGATGTCACCGTCGACTACGTTTCGACCATGGAGAGTAGTGGTTTTAAATTTGAGAATCCTAACGCGACGGCCAGTTGTGGTTGTGGCAGCTCTTTTTCGTGTGGTTAAACGCTGGCGGTTAAATTCTGGTGGCTAAGCGCTGACAGACAATATTTAAAATTATTTAGAAAAGACTACGGAGCCAATCATGTGGGAATACAGTGACAAAGTTAAAGAGCATTTTTTCGACCCCAAAAATGCCGGTGCCGTTGAGGGAGCCAATGCCATTGGTGAGGTTGGGTCTATTTCTTGTGGTGATGCCTTGCGCCTGACACTAAGGGTTAACGAAGCGGATGACATAATTCAGGATGCCGGTTTTCAAACCTTTGGCTGTGGCTCTGCCATTGCATCATCCTCAGCCCTGACTGAAATGGTTAAGGGCATGACGGTAGATGAAGCACTTGATATTTCGAATCAGGATATCGCCGACTTCCTTGGTGGTCTGCCACCTGAAAAAATGCATTGCTCGGTCATGGGTAAAGAGGCGCTTGAAGCGGCTGTTGCCAATTATCGTGGTGAAGAGTGGGCTGATGATCATGAAGAGGGTGAGCTTGTCTGTAAGTGTTTTGGTATTGAAGCGCCGATGATTGAAGAGCAGGTGCGAGTAAATCGATTGACTTCAGTTGAAGATGTCACCAACTTCACCAAGGCGGGTGGTGGTTGTTCGACATGCCATGAAAAGATTGAAGAGGTGATCGCCAATACCTGGAAGGCCATGGGTGAACCCATGCCGGTGGCGGTAACAACAACCGAACCTGACGAAGACCTGGTGCCATTGGTGACACCTGAGCCGATTGCAGCCAAAGGCAAGTTGACCATGGTGCAGCGCATTCGCAAGATTGAGGAAACGCTTGAAGAGATGCGCCCAACCCTGAAAGCCGATGGTGGTGATGTGGAGCTAATCGACGTTGATGGCAAAACCGTTTACGTCAAGATGACCGGCGCCTGTTCAGGCTGCCAGATGGCAGCGGCAACCTTGGGTGGAATCCAGCAGAAATTGATCGAAGCGCTGGGTGAGTTTGTCAAGGTCATACCTGAATCTGAAAAAGCCAAACTGACAGCGTAGGGGAATCATTATGCAAGGAATTTATCTCGACAATAATGCGACCACTAAGGTGGATGAAGAAATACTGGCTGAGATGATGCCATTCTTCACTGAGTATTACGGTAATCCGTCATCGATTCACCAGTTTGGTGAGCGTGTTGGTCACTCGCTGAAAAAGGCACGCAAGCAGGTGCAGGCACTGATTGGTGCTGAGCATGATCATGAGGTGGTGTTTACCTCTTGTGGTACTGAGTCAGATTCCACCGCGATCCTGTCTGCACTCAAGGCACAGCCTGATCGTAAAGAGATCATCACTACCACAGTTGAACATCCTGCGATTTTGACCCTGTGTGAGTTTTTGGAGAAAGACGGTTATACCATCCATCATATTGAGGTCGATAATAAAGGTCGCCTGAATATGGAACAGTATAAAAAAGCTCTGTCTGACAAGGTGGCAATCGTTTCAGTGATGTGGGCCAATAACGAAACCGGCACTATTTTCCCCGTTGTAGAGATGGCTGAGATGGCCAATGCTGCCGGTGTAATGTTTCATACCGATGCGGTTCAGGCAGTAGGTAAACTGCCAATTGATCTGAAAAATACCAAGATCGATATGTTGTCGCTGTCTGGTCATAAGCTGCATGCACCTAAAGGCATCGGTGCCTTATATGTACGTCGTGGCCTGCGGTTTCGTCCTTTACTACGGGGTGGTCATCAGGAGCGCGGTCGTCGTGCTGGAACTGAAAATGCAGCGGGAGTTGTTGCTCTGGGTAAGGCTTGTGAGCTGGCCATGGAACATATGGAATATGAAAATACTACCGTCAAGGCGTTACGTGACCGGCTAGAGAAAGGCATTTTGGAACAGGTACCAAGTTGTTTTGTAACAGGTGACGTCGAAAACCGCTTACCGAATACGGCAAACATTGCCTTTGAATATATTGAAGGTGAAGCCATCCTGATGTTGTTGAACAAAGAGGGCATTGCTGCCTCAAGTGGTTCGGCCTGTACTTCGGGTTCACTCGAACCTTCACATGTCATGCGGGCGATGGATATTCCATACACTGCTGCACATGGCACGGTACGTTTCTCACTGTCGCGTTATAACACCGAAGCAGAGATCGATAAGGTGATTGCTGCTGTTCCACCGATCATGGCGCGCTTGCGTAAGCTTTCACCTTACTGGAGTGAACAGGGACCTGTATGTGAACCTGAAAAGGAGTTCAATCCTGTTTATGCATAGTTTTTTGTAGTCCCACTGTAGTTGTTTTTTCCTGCCTTTTGCCCACGACCTCCTCGCGGGTTTTTTTATGAACCAAAACAATTCTTGTGTCATTGGTGGATAACACTATGTCTTCTTTTTTACACAGTAATGGCCTGTTTATTTGTAGTGTTTGAGACAAGTAATTTTCTTTTGTCTTTTTTCAACGCCACAAAATAGTTATGCCTTCATGTAACTATCTGATCTGTTGTTATTTATTTATATGGTTGTAACTGGCATGGCGGTTGCAATTATATGAATAAGGCTTAAATAAAGCACAACTGAGTGAATCTTTATGACAGACAATAAACGCCACATCGTAATTGACGATACCACTCTGCGGGATGGTGAGCAGTCTGCTGGCGTTGTATTTAGCCTGGATGAAAAACTGGCGATTGCCACACACCTGGATAGGCTCGGCGTACCTGAGTTGGAAATCGGTATTCCGGCTATGGGCGAAGAAGAGCGTGACAGTATTCGCGCCGTGAGTGAATTAAAGCTCGATGCAGACCTGTTGGTCTGGAGTCGCATGCGTGAGGATGATCTCGATCTTTGTGCAGACCTGGGTGTTGATATGGTTGATGTCTCTGTTCCTCTGTCGGCACAACAGATTGAACGCAAGCTTAATCGTAGTCAGGCATGGGTATTAAATTCCATTCAGTATCATGTTGAGAAGGCAATCGACATGGGACTTGATGTCTGCGTTGGTGGTGAAGATTCTTCTCGCGCAGATCTGGACTTTATCCTGCAAGTCATCGAGATCGCTGAACGTGCCGGTGCCAAGCGTTTTCGCTTTGCTGACACACTCGGCATCATGGAGCCGTTTGGGGTGATGAAGAGCTTCGCCCGTATCTGTGCAGCCACCAACATGCAGATTGAAATGCATGCCCATGATGATTTTGGCCTGGCTACGGCCAACACTCTGGCAGCGGCAGCTGCGGGTGCTAGCCATCTAAATACCACGGTGAACGGCCTGGGCGAACGCGCTGGTAATGCTGCTATGGAAGAGGTGGTGTTGGGGCTTAAACATCTCTACAACATTGAAACCAATATTGATCTTAAACAAATGGCTAATGTCTCCCGTCTGGTGGAGCAGACCTCTGGACGGCCAACTGCATGGCAAAAAAGTGTTGTTGGTGAAGGTGTGTTTACCCATGAGTCCGGCATTCATGTCGATGGACTGTTAAAAGATCCTGCCAATTACCAGGCGGTTGATCCTGCCGAGATCGGCCGTGTCCATACCTTGGTGCTGGGTAAACATTCGGGTGCCAGTGGCGTGGTGCTGGCCTTTGAAGAGATTGGTATCAATGTTGGTCGCGACGAAGCAACACTGTTATTACCCCGTGTGCGCGAGCTTGTGACTCGCAATAAACGCACACCACAAGCATCAGAACTCAAAGGTATGTGGCATGAGTTCAATAGACTAAACAAATTTCTACCTTTAATCACTGCTAGCAATGTGGAAGCTAGCCTGACATGTTGAGGTGAGTTCAATGGGTGGACAAATAGAAATTATGATGAGTGAAGGTGAAGTGAAAAAACCATCTTTGTGGTCACTGATGGCCGAAGATGTTTCCTGTGTATTCAAACGTGATCCGGCTGCACGAAACAAATTTGAAGTATTGACAACTTATCCTGGCGTACATGCCATTCTCATGTATCGACTGGCTCATAGTCTGTGGCAGCGTGGTTGGCGCTATGCCGGTCGGTTTGTCTCTTTCATTGTCCGTGTCTGGACCAATATCGATATTCACCCGGGTGCGACTATTGGCCGTCGCTTTTTTATTGACCATGGTAGCGGTGTGGTTATTGGTGAGACAGCCGTGGTCGGTGATGATGTGACGCTTTATCACGGCGTTACTCTGGGCGGCACCACCTGGAATAAAGGTAAACGTCATCCCACGCTTGGCAATGGCGTGATGGTTGGTGCCGGTGCCAAGGTGCTAGGGGCGATTACCTTGGGTGAAGGTGCTCGGGTTGGGGCCAATTCAGTGGTGGTCAATAATGTACCGGCAGCCCGCAGCGTGGTTGGTATACCTGGTCGCATTGTTCAGATTGATGAGATGGCTGTTGACAATATCTACGGCATAGACCTGAATCATCACTTGATCCCTGACCCGGTAGGCAAGGCCATTTCTTGCCTGCTAGATCGTATTCAACAACTGGAATCACAGCTCCATGCATCGGGTTTTTGCGATATGGCAGATGGCAGTTGTGAGGCCGATGATGTTTGTCACCCTAAGAAAACCAGCCAGAAAAATAATATCAGCCTGAAAAAAATGGCGGGTGGGAAATGAGTACGGATTTTCTCGATTTCGATATCGACAACATGTACTTCGATTCGCCCTTACCTGAGACGGCTGAGAAGCTGATCGATGATGCGGCTGAACATTACGGCGAGGAGACTGCCGAGCTGTTATTGCTGCGGGCCTATCTTTTGGCGCCGGAACACCTGTCTACCATGGTGGCTCTATATCGCTATTACTACTACCAGCACCGCCTGGGTGATGCCTTGACGGTTGTTGAAAATGCGATTCGTACCTCTGCCCGTGAGCTACATCTGGTAGACGACTGGCGCATCGTAACCCCGATTGAGGTGGCCGCGGGCGCCTATAAGTCAGTTGGCCTGGTGCGTTTCTATGAGAGTGTCTTCTCCACCTGCACCGATCCATGCCCAAAGTTAGACTTCGCTCTCCCTTTGAAATCCCATCGAGCCAAGGGCTTTCATGCCCCTGACAACCCTGACCAACCGTACGCCGTTTGGATGCGCGCCAGCATTTCGTTGCTGAACCCCGACCAAGGAGCCGTCCTTGGATGCGAATTAAGCCTTATACCCCTGAAAGGCAAAATCGTTGAGGAACTGACGCTTCCAGAACAAAGTGCGGTCTGTCTGGCTCAAGTTCGCCTCATCGCAAACACTTGCCCAGTTTTCCTCAATCACGGCAATTTGCCGCCCGATAATTTCCTTTGCCTCTTCTGGAGAGAGCAGGAAATTATGCGCCGCAGCAAGGCAGGGGCTAAGCTGGCTCATCCGGTTATCACCTGAGATCAGCATCGCTTGAGTGGCCTCATTGCCGGTTCGTCCTTGCGGGCAAATGTCATAGGCTGGGCTCAGTTCCAGCATTTTCCCGTCCCAAAAGGCCGCATGATTACGGGCATGATCATCCGTATTGCCGCATAAAATGTTGAATACCAGCCGGGTAAACAGCTCCCTTAGGGTGGCCGAAGCATTCTTGAAGCGGTGGCGGATAATCTCGGCTAAGTCCTCATAACTGGCATAGCGCGCCATCATTTCATCGAGGCCCAGCAATGTCAGAGCAGAAACCATGGCTTTTCGTTGCCAGCCATCACCTGCTTGAACACGGTCAAAGCGCTCGATCAGCAAAACATCCTTACCCGCAGCCTGCACCATGGACACCGGCGCGACGTTTAGTCCGGCCAGTGCGGCCAGCCGCATGGCGATAAATTCGGCCTTTACCACGCTATATAAATCCGTACCCGAAGAGAATTTGGCGATATATTTCTTATCACTGTCTTCAATCAGCGCCTTGGGGCGCGCTCCACCGATAGAGGTGCCATGGTGCAGCGCTTGCTCCAGCTCAGGGGTGAGCGGCACACCCTTCTCCACCAAGGCCGCAGCGGCCAGCAATTCGTCCAAAGGTGCATTCACAGCAGAGCGCGGCACGTATTCCGTGGCTGAACGCTGGAAATCCAGCGCTCCAATCCGGTCAGAGCCGGATTCAAGCAGATAGGTCAGCTCATCCAATTGAGTGGTATTTCCGGCCTCTTCACCTTTCAGGCCAAGTAGCCGGTTGATCAACACGCGGCGACCCCAGGCATCAGGCGCACCGTCCCGAATGCAGTTCGGCATGTTCAAGCCTGCCGAAAGAGGCTGAATACCGGGCTGTAGTGGTAATTCCGCCTCATAAATGGCAATGGCGTTCTTGCGCTCCAGATAGCTCTTACCATAGTTAAAGAGCAGGCTTTCTCCTTCTTGGCTCAGCTTCCCGGCGACGACTGGCTCAGTTTCGCCCGGTAGCCAAATCCATACAAAGGCCTCAGTGTAGTGGGGATTAGAACTCATCATCTACCGCCTTTGTTGGTTTGCGCACAGTCTTAGGTAGCAAGGCCAGCTTGTCTTCTGCCTGCTTGACATGCCCGGCCAGGGAGGATGCATCGGCATCAAAGAGCTTTACGCCCACCAGGGCCGCCAGCTCAAACACGACACCGATTTCGCATTTCGGGTCGCCTTTTTCGATGCGCTGGAGCATGCCGCGCGATATTCCGGCGCGATCCGCCAGGTCTTGCGCGGTGAGCTTACGCTCAGTCCGGCCAAGGCGGATCATTTGCCCCATCAGCTTGGTGGCTTCCTTGGTGTAGCGCGAATATGTCCGGGTTACTGATTTTGGCATTTTTTAACCTCTCTATGATCTATATGTTAACCATAAAAGGTTAATATGATCTATATATCGTTCATTATAGGCGTTTTATTAGGTGGGTCAATGAAAAAATCTGAGGCGTATCTCTGGAATTGCTCAACTGAGGGTAGTTTTGTCTTGGATACTCCCTAATTTTCCCATATTCTCTCAAAATGATTTTAAGTTGGGTCTAAATATGACTGACGAAATATTGACCTTAAAAGAGGTCGCAGAATATTTGAAACTGGCGGAAAAGACAGCCTACCGCCTAGCCGCAGAAGGAAAACTCCCCGGCTTCAAAGTCGGCGGTAGCTGGCGCTTTAAGCGAGTGGATATAGAAAACTGGATTGTTGATCAAAAAGCAGCCAGCAATAAGTAAGGATAAGGAACAAATGGCAATTAAGAAAACAGAATTATATTCCTCCCTCTGGGCAAGCTGCGATGAGCTTCGCGGGGGGATGGATGCCTCACAGTATAAAAACTATATCCTTACGCTTTTATTCGTGAAATATGTCTCTGATAAATATGCAGGGCAAAAACACGCGCCGATCTTTGTGCCTGAAGGTAGCTCCTTTGCTGATATGGTGGCTAGCAAGAATGCTAAGGATATCGGCGACAAACTAAACAAGATCATCGGGAAGCTTGCCGGTGAAAATGACATGGCTTGGCTTTTAAGCCCGGACAACGACTTCAATAATGAAGAACGTCTGGGTAAAGGCCAGAAGATGGTCGATCGGCTAACTAACCTCGTCGGTATCTCTGAAAATATCGACCTGGGAAAAAATAAAGCCGAAGGCGATGACCTTCTTGGCGATGCTTATGAATATCTCATGCGTCACTTTGCTACGGAGTCAGGTAAGAGTAAAGGCCAGTTTTATACTCCTTCAGAAGTCTCCCATATTCTTTCTAAAATTCTTGGGGTTAGCAATGAAACCAGCCAAGACGAAACAGCATACGACCCCACCTGTGGGTCACCGATTTCACCTATATCCGTACACATGAAGGCTGGCTGTATCTGACGATTGTATTAGATTTATTCTCCCGCCAGATTGTTGGCTGGAGTATGAAAGACAACCCCAAGGCCGACCTTGTGATCGATGCGTTGTTGATTGCTCTGTGGCGTCGAAAATCGAAAGCTAAGGTAATGATACATTCCGATCAGGGCGTGCAGTATACCTGTTCTGACTGGCGAAAATTTTTGGCTGATAACAACCTGGAGGCCAGTATGAGTCGACGGGGTAACTGTCATGATAATGCCGTCGCAGAAAGCTTTTTCTCACTGCTCAAGACGGAACGCATCAAGCAGAAGATATTTAAAACCAGGGCAGAGGCCAGATCAGAAATATTTAACTACATTGAGTTTTTCTATAATCCGAATCGGCGCCATGGCAATAATGATGGGCTATCGCCAGTCGAGTTTGAAAAACGCTATTTTGAGAAGCTATTAAGTGTATAGGGAACTGGGGGCTTTCCAGATAGCACTTTGCTCTTCAGTTTCTACGTGTTTGACCAGTCGTGTCGCAGTTTGCGCAGTAATTTTCTCGTAATCAGATTTGTTAATTTTAAAGGCCTGTGAGTAATCGTCGCGGCTGACAAAATGATCACTACCATCTTTAAAGAATCGGTAGTTCAGTGTGTCACCTGCTGCTTTCACGGTCAGTTCGTAGTCGATTTGATCAACTGATCTGTCTACAGCACCTTGAATATTCAATCGTGCAAGGGTAGAGGTTATTTTTTCTATCTCTGCTTCTACTGGATCGCCATCACCGTCTGAGACCTGCCATTCGTCACCTTGTTTGGTGAGGGTATAGTCCGCGCCTTTCAAACTGGCTATATCGCCTTTGGTTTGCAACAGAGTTTTATCTAACCAGGTTGTGTTTTGTGAGGGGAAGTCATAGCTGTTGAGTTTGACGGCATAGACTTCATTTTCACCTGAACGACGTACATGCAGCTGCCTAAATCCAGGTGAGGTTCCCAGGTACAAAGTTTGAACTTCTTTGTCACCCTGGCTTAAAACAACTCTCTTTTGGAAGTTTCCATCAGTGACTTCAAAACGTTCACGGCTCGATTCAGTCGTAGCAACTGGCCAATCAGTTTTTGTTGTTTCAAGGGTGTTTAATATATCCGCAACCTTGCTTTGATTAGCAGGGAGTTGATGGTATTCCGGCAGTTTCCATTTTCCATCTACTTTGCTGAGAGTGATTTGTTTGCCATCGCCATCATCAATTCTGATCCGGTCAATTTGGCCTTTCTCGGTATTGAGTAAGGTCATTTGCACTTGATCGGCAGCCGGAGGTTGGCTGCCGAAATATAGGCCACTGGCGATAACAACTTGTACCGCCAGGGCTACACCTAAAACTTGGTTAAAACGATTCATTATGTTCTCCTTTACACTGCAAGCTCAGTGAAATAGCGCTTGGCTTTTCGTTGGCGGCGGTAGTGCATGAATAGGGCTAAGGCTAACAGTATTACAACGGCTATCGCGTAGTTACCGGTTTCCCAATAGAATTGTTCATCCTGCTCCATAGGTGGCAGTGTGCGGTTGAAGTGGCCGCGTGATCGGATGCTCAGTAGACCTTGCTCCTCCATAGACCAATCCACGGCGTTAGTCATTAATTGCAGACCATTGAGGTATTGGCTACCTGTATTGGCACCAGCCAGTTGCATGACGCGATCGTTGAGGAAGTCGTTGGAGGCGAACAGGATAATGCGTGCTGACTCTGGTGAGTGTTCTATCACGCTGCTGACGATGTTCTCGTTTTCATCAGAGGTATCGTCACCTGCATCAGTTGCTGTCTCCTCAGTATTTGCCAAGAGGGGAGACTCCTGGCCTGCAAAGTAAGAGCTAAAGCGACCTTGGGATATCGCCCCTAGCAGATGACGACCTTTTTCACCGGATGGGTTAAAGGTTGAGCGGCCACTACTATCGATCTGAGGCTGGACATTAAGTGAGCCGGATAGCCATGCTTGATCCGAGCTATGTAACAGCTCGGTCACCGTGCGTGATTTGTTCTTATTACTATCAATGGTAATAGGTGATGCCCAGGCCATGCTCAGTTGATTGAGGCCACTGGTTATCGGATTATCCCCATTCAACCCTTCGCCACGCAGGTCGGCAAAGTAGGGGTAGTCAATTATACGCATCTCTTGAAACCGAAATGTCCCGACTTGACGTGTTACAGGTAGGGGGAAGGCGCTGTTTTGTGGATCAAGTACTAACTTATCTTCTATCTTCAGGCCGTGGTGTTGTAGCCACTGATCCAGGCCACTATTGTGGCGTTGCATATTGAGATTATTGCGGCTCAGGTCGGCACTGAAAGGTGAAGTTGCTGCTATGACTGTGCCTCCTCGCATTAGGAATTGATCCACGGCAAACAGCTGCTTCTCATCCAGGTTTTCTGGAGCGGCCAGCAATAACAAATCGACTTCGCTATCGATACTACCATCGCTCAAGTCTTCATTTCTTACATTGAAATCTTCGGAGAGGGCAATTTGTAATGTGTTGAACTTTGGTTGCGCCATTCCAAATCGTGCCATTTGTGGATCAATTTCTGGCGCGACTAAGGCTACTGTTTTAGTAAAGCCGGTGGCAAATCGCTTAACGCCCGACTCAAGCGCTAGTTCGAAGTTATTCGCTGTGAAATCGCCAAGCGGAATTTGAACTACCTGATCGTCTTTACTCAAAGTGAGGTAGAAGTAGAAGCGATTGCTATCAAACAGTGATGCGACCATGGCCTGAAAGCCGTAATCTTCGAGAATTTTCTGAGCGATAGCACCGCCATTGGCTTCTGGGTCGACAAACTCCACTTTCAGTCGCTCACCTGCTTGAGACTTCATATCGCTGACTATATTTCCGATCTCGGCCTTAAAGTTACGCAGGTTCTCTGGCAGTTTTTCATCGGCAGAGATGTAGGCGGTAAATTCCAGGTTGCCTTTAACGGTATCAAACAGGTTGCCGCCAGATTGATAGGCAAGCAGTACTTTCTTGACCGCTCGTGTAATGTCGTACTCAGGATTGCGAAGCTGAACATCAATCTCATCCTCTCTTTGTGATTTGACTTCAATCAAGTCACGAAAACCAAGCACCTGGAACTCATCAGCGTATTCCACCAAGACGTTGAAGTAGGAGTTGACCAACGATGCTTGGTAGCGATCCGTTACCCGGAAAGGAACGGGTTGAATGCCGTATTTTTGATTGGCTTGTTCTTCCAGTTCGGGATTTCTCATGGGATCAACAAATTCCACACGCACACGCCCCTTGCCAGCAACCTCGTATTCATTTATCAAGTCGCGGATTTGTGGGACGAGGGGTGAGAGCAGGGGATGGGTTTTGCTGCTGAAGTAACCACGAATGAGTAACGGCTCTTGCAGTTGGTTGAGATAACCGTGGGTTGCATCAGAGATGGAATAAAGTTTTCCTTCTGTAGTATCCATGCGTAACATGTTGATCTGCCCTAGCCACAGGTTCATGACAATCGCATTGGCTACCAACAAGGCGGTACCCAAGTGCCAGTTATTGTGATGGCCTTTATCACCTGTTTCTGCCCAACGTTCTTTTTCCAGACTGTAGGTATTGAGCGCAAGGAAGATGGCAATGATGCTGAGGTAATAGACAAAGTCACGTACATCGATCACACCACGGGTGATGTCATCGAAACGTGTCCCTGTGCCAAGCGAGCGTAACCATTCACCGGCTTGATTACCAAAGAAATCTGTAATCGCAGGTGCGCCGATGAGATAGAGCAAACCACACACAGCGGTTGCACTAATCAAGCTGACAATTTGGTTATCGCTACGCGCCGAAACAAATAGACCAACGGAGAGATAGGCGGCCCCTAACAACAGCGTTGCCAAGTAACCACTCCACACAGGACCCCAGTCCAGATTCCCAATCATGGCGACGGTAATGGGCAGTGGTAGTGTGACTACCAACGCGATAGCCAATAGCGTGAAACAGGCAATAAACTTCGCCATGACAAACCGCCAAATCCCCAGCGGTTGCGTTAACACATGCTCTAAGGTGCCGCTGCGGCGTTCTTCACTCCACATACGCATGGTGAGCGCGCTGGTGAGGAAGATAAGCAGAATCGGCATCCACTCAAACAGAGGTCGCACGTCGGCAATATTGCGGGCAAAGAAGGTTTCACCCCAGAAGAAAACAAACAGAGTAATGGCGGCAAAGGTGCCGAGGAATAGATAAGCCACGGGCGAGCTAAAAAATAAGGTCAGCTCTTTCGCAGTAATGCGACGCATGGTGATATCAAGCGGCATGGCGCGCCTCCTTATCTTTGTTGCCCGTACTTTGTTTAGTCCCTTGTTCGTTCACTTCGCGGAACACACTCTCCAGGTCGCGTTGTTCGCGTTTGAGTTCATAGAGGGCGCGGCCATTTTCGATTAAGGCCTTGGCCAGGGTATTGGCTACCCCTGTGGTATCCATCCCTTCTGCAAGTTGCAAGCGATAACGAGAATGTTCGTCGCGCGCTATCACATCAACCTTAATAATGCCGGGCTGAGATAACAGGAATTTTTTATCTTCTAGATCAGTGTGCAAGATCAGGTTTTTGCTTTGACGAAGTGTTTCTAATTTGGCATCTACCGCCAGTTCACCGGCACGCATGATCAATACACGATCACACAGCGCATCTACCTCTTGCATAATGTGGGTGGAGAGGATGACGGTAGCGTCTTTAGCGATCTCTTTGATCAACTCACGCATCTGCTGTGTTTGTGTGGGATCGAGTCCGTTGGTAGGTTCATCGAGAATAAGTAGCTTGGGATTGCCGAGTATGGCCTGGGCGACACCCACACGTTGTTTGTAACCACGAGACAAGGTGGCGATAGGGGCCAGTAGCTTTGAGCTGATGTCTGTCGCTTTGACTGCGCGGCGGATTTCATTGCGCGCTTCTTTGCCTTGTAAGCCTTTCAGTTTCGAAGCGTAGTCCAAATAGTCTGCAACGCTCATTTCAGGATAAATTGGCAATGCTTCGGGTAAGTAGCCAATGCATTGCTGTACAGCGCTACGTTTTTTGGCGATATCCATGTTATCCACCTCGATATGGCCACTACTGGGTTCGAGATAGCCACTAATCATTTTCATAATGGTGGTTTTGCCTGCGCCGTTGTGCCCCAGTAGGCCGATGATCTCACCTTTCTCAATGGTAAAGCTGACATCGTCTACCGCCATGAAGTCACCATAGGCACGTTTAAGGTTGTCAATCTTAATCATGACTACTCCTTTTCTCGGTTGGTTAAGTTAAGTTTTTCTCTTGAATGAGTTGACTTACTCGCTCTGCAGGAAGGCCCAAGTATTGGGCAGAGGTCGTAAGGAATTGAGCAATCGTCTCGTCGATAGGTTTCGGCGAGTTTGGCTTATTGCTTGGTATTAGCGTTAGCGATTGAGCAGATATGAATTCAAAAGGGTGCATGGTTCACTTCCAATCAAAGACATAGAGTTCAATTAAATATTTTGTTCTATATGTTCTATCGTGGGGATACGTTGAGTGAGATGTGTATACATAGTGTCCAAGTCTCCTTGTAAATTAACCGGGGAGTCCCCCCCTGCGATGAACATAATGTAAATAGTCGGTTATTCTCCGATGCTGGAAAAATAGGGACGGTTTTTTTGGTTTTCAAGCCCCTTAATTCTGGATTTAATGACCTGGCTCAAATCGAAAAGTTCCGCAGCAGGCATTGCCCTTGAAATTGCCCGGATAAGCCCCTATCAAAAATAACATCAACAGGCACAGGAACTTTTTGAACCAAAGAATTAAAAAGCAACTGATTGAAAAATATTAATTATTTGTGCGACTTTTGATTGGCTAATAATAAGGAGTTGAACGATGTCACAGAGAAAGGCTTGGTTTTTTCTACCGCTTGTAATCTTTTTTTCACTGCTTGCTGTCCCATCACAGGCTGCTGATGACGCCGCAATTGCTAATCTCCGCCAGACCAGTAAAGCCTTCGCCTCGGTGGCAAAACAGGTCTCGCCTTCAGTCGTTTTTATTCAGGTTGAGAGTGTTCAGAGAGGGGTACCATTCACACCGTTTCAGTCCCCTTTCTTCGACGATGACCTGTTCAAGCGGTTTTTCGGCGACCGTTTCCCTGGATTTCCCAATCAGCGCCAGCCTCAGCCTGAACGGCGGGTCATGGGACAAGGCTCTGGTTTTGTCTTCAAAATCGATAAAGGGATGCTGTCGGACACAAGTTACATTCTGACCAATAATCATGTTGTGGAAGGTGCGGACAAGATTCGTGTCACGTTCAAAGATGGCGGGGAATTTGAAGCCAAGGTTACCGGGGCAGACCCCAAGTCCGATATTGCTATTTTAGAGATTGACGGCAGTGAGCATCCATCGCTGCCTTTGGGGGATTCCGCCAATCTGGAGGTCGGCGAGTGGGTGGTGGCTGTGGGCAATCCCTTTGGTCTGAGTCATACCCTGACGGTCGGGGTAGTGAGCGCCAAAGGACGCAGTGGTTTGGGTATTAACGACTATGAAGACTTTATTCAGACTGATGCCGCCATCAACCCCGGTAACTCAGGTGGTCCATTACTGAATCTCGACGGTGAAGTGGTCGGCATCAACACAGCCATCTTTTCTCGTAGTGGTGGTTATATGGGAGTAGGTTTTGCAATTCCAGTGAATCTGGCCAAGAACATTGCTGACCAGTTAATCGACAGTGGTGAAGTCACACGTGGCTATCTCGGGATTGTGATCCAAAACATAACACCTGAACTGGCCGAATCCTTTGATATAGAAGAAAAGAAAGGCATTTTAGTAGCCCAGGTTTCTGAAGACTCTCCCGCAGAAAAAGCAGGCCTGAAGGTTGGTGACCTAATTGTCCGCTATCAGGGCGAAAAGGTGTTCGAGGTGGCCGGTTTTCGTAACCGGGTAGCACTCACACCGCCTGGCAGTTGGGCCAATCTGACTATTATCCGTGACGGCAAGCGCAGGGAACTCAGCGTCAAGATCGGTAACCTTGAGGATGGACAGGTCATTGCAAGTTCTTCGACCGAAAAAGCTGACGAGCTGGGTTTTACCGTGCAGACCTTAACCCCGGATCTGGCTAGGCAGTTTAATGCAAAGCCGGGGCGCGGGGTGGTCGTGACCGAAGTGCAAGCCAATTCGGTTGCCAGTATGTCAGGCCTGCGTCCCGGTACCGTGATACTGCAAGTCAATCAGATGGATGTGAATTCCACTGTTGATTTTCAACGGGCTGTGGACAAAAGCCGCAGTGACAAGCGTGTGCTACTGTTAGTAAGTGACGGCAACATGTCGCGCTACGTTGTGCTCAGTTGGCGTTAACAGGAGCGTTTTGTGGAGTACAAAGATTATTACAAAATCATGGGGCTGGAGCGCAGTGCGACCCAAGATGAGGTCAAGCGCGCCTATCGTAAGCTCGCACGCAAATATCACCCGGATGTGAGTAAAGAGGCTGATGCCGAAGCTCGCTTCAAAGAGGTGGGCGAAGCCTACGAGGTGTTGAAAGATCCTGAAAAACGCGCCGCTTACAATCAACTAGGGGCCAACTGGAAGGCGGGGCAGGAGTTCCGGCCCCCGCCTAACTGGGATTCGGGCTTTGAATTCTCCGGTGGTGGTTTTACCGGTGCTGGCACGGGTGGCTTCAGCGACTTTTTCGAGGAGCTGTTTGGGCGCGCACGTGGTGGCGGGCCGTTTAGCTACCGTGCTAGCAATGGCAGTGGCCAGGGGTTCAATGCCCGTGGCGAGAATCATCACGCCAAGGTGGAGGTCGATCTGGAGGATGCCTATCATGGTTCAACCCGGAGTATTGGCCTGCAATCTCCCGAATTGGATAAAGATGGGCACGTCCAGCTGCGCCATCGCACCTTGAATGTAAAAATTCCCAAAGGGATAAAAGAAGGTCAACAGATTCGCCTCGCTGGTCAGGGTGCGCAGGGAATGGGGAACGGCGCGAAAGGGGATCTTTACCTGGAGATCCATTACAAACCCCATCCCATATACAGAGTTGAGGGGCGTGATCTACACATGACGCTGCCCGTAGCTCCTTGGGAAGTGGCACTTGGCGCAACGGTTAAAACACCGACTCCCGCAGGTGCAGTGGAGCTAAAGGTTCCGGCTGGGTCAAATAGCGGTAGCAGGTTGAGGCTGAAAGGGCGAGGTATTCCCGGCAATCCAGCGGGCGATATATACGTGACTTTAAGTGTAGTTGTGCCCGAGACCAAAAACGAGCAGATTAAATCAATCTATGAAGAGCTATCACGCAAGGCGGCATTCAATCCACGTGCTGGGATGGGGGTGTAGCGATGGTAAAACGGACAATCCTGACCGGAATCGTTGTGGATGAAAGCACAGAGCTGACTTTGGTTCAGTTGAGCCAGGCTTGCGGACAACCCGCTGAGTGGATATTGGAGCTGGTCGAAGAGGGAATTATTGAACCGATTGGTCGCGACAGGGCGCACTGGCGTTTCCGCAGTAAAAGTCTGCGCCGGGTTCAGATTGTCCAGCATCTTGAGCGTGACCTGGGTGTCAATCTGGCGGGCGCTGCCCTGGCATTGGAGTTGTTGGAGGAAGTTGAACAGCTTCGAAAGAGGCTGAATTATTAACAAGCGTATTGTTTTCGTATCAATCACCAACCAAGGAGGAAACAACGATGTTTGATGATAAAAAAGAGGAGGGACAATATCACCGCCGGGAACTGAGCACAGGTGAATTCAGCCGTACGCTTCAGTTGCCTGCCAAGGTGAGTTCTTCCAATGCCGTCGCCAGCTTTAAAGATGGTATGTTGGAGCTGACCTTGCCCAAGGTGGAGGAGGTCAAAAGACGCAGTATCAAAATCGACTAACAAGCACCACCTGACAGGAGCCCCCGCACAATGCGGGGTTCTTTTTTATAGGGCACTAATACCAAACTCCGCTCCAGTGACGACGAGGTCTTCGTGTCACCCTCACAAATTGCCTGGGCAATGGGTGAATGTCGGTTTCGTGGAACTTGGTGCGGCGGACAGTGAGTTCTCTCAATCGTTGGATACGTTCTTCCACCGGTGGGTGTGTGCGTAGCAACGACGGGTTAGGGTCTTGCCGCCTGGGCAAAAGAATTCTGGAAGACCAGGGGAAGCGAGGCACTGCGATTTTGGCCAAAGCGGAAATCATCGCCTCTGGGTCTTGAGTCAGTTCCACTGCGCCGAGATCTGCATGGAACTCCCTTGTTCTGGATAAGCCCAGTTGTAGCAGTGTTGTGATGTTTGGAATGGCAATGAGAAGCAGTATCCCCAGCCAGGGTAGACCTTGTTCGCTGACTAAATAAAATGGCAAGAAAGCAAATACTAGTATCAGGCCCATTGTACAGAGCAGCGAGGCCATGCGACTGACACTGTCGGCCAATGACATCACCCAAATATCCCGATGGCGAATATGACTGATTTCGTGCCCCAGAACACCGGCCATTTCACGCAAATTGAGTTGTCGCAACAGGCCATCGCTGATGGCGATGGCGCAATCATTTCGTGTGCCGGTGGTGAAAGCTGTTGAGACTGCGCTGGGGATGTAATAAAGCTTTGGCAATGTCTCCAGCTCCGCACGCTCGCTTAATAGACTTAAGACCCTATAAAGCTCTGGCGTATGATGGTGGGATAAAGGTTGGGCACGATAGAGTCGCATCACCAACATGGGAGAGATACGCACACCGATTAGGATGGAAACCAGAACGGCGAGCACCAACCACCATCCGGCTGCACCCAGTACCAGTTCGGCGGTGAAGCCCAGCAGGATAAACATACTGCCGATTATCAGCAGGCTGTGAAGGATATTTCGTATTCGCTGGACAATATGATTCTCGCTGGTTTCATCCATTAGGACGGTTTTACCCGCTCAAAAACAGTCCCGTGGCATTTGGGGCAGGGGGGAATATGGCCAACCTGTTTGAACTGAATCTGCTCACCACACTTTTTACAGCACAGTGTACCGATGGTGGTGATCTCCCCTGTATGCCATTCGTCAAGTCGCTGCTTGGCTTTTTTTAAGTGTTCGAGTTCCAGTTTCGCCGCTTGCGACAGTTTTGTGAAACGATTTAAAACGGTTTTTTCGATTACTAGAATGTTTAGGTGCAGCCAGTCGGAAAGTTCTCGCTCCTCTTGCAGCAGGTGTTGCCCGGCGTCATATAGGTCGCGGGTGACGAAGTCGTGAACTTTGTCGGCCTCCTCCTGGGTCAGTTCGCCAAGCTCGATGGATTTTTCTCTGGCAGTGCTGAGTGCCTGTTTTAAAACTGTTTTAGTGTGCTTTGCTGTTGCATTCAAGGTCTCCTCAGTACGCTGTAACAATTTCTCGTAGCCTTGAATAAGGTGATTGTTCGATTGCTCGTCTTGTGAAGTCATCGTGAAGCGCCCTGATTATGTTGATAATTTAAAAATGGTGACATTAATGGGTAAACAGGAAAAGGCCTCGCGAAATGCGGGGCCTGTCTCTACATAAAAATTATTCGCTGCCAATTTCGATCTGCTTAACATCCGACTTTGGTAGCTCCTTGCGCGGAATGCTTACCGTGAGTACGCCATTTTTCATGGTGGCGCTGATCTCATCGGCATTGGCATCATCTGGAATGGCCAGTACACGTTCGAAGCTGCCGTAGTGCCGCTCAACCCGATAGTAGTGTTTGTCTTTTTCCTCTTTCTCTTGTTGTTTATTGCCTTTGATAAAGAGCGCTCGGTCTTTCAGCTCAATCGACAAGTCCTTTTGCTCCATACCAGGAGCTTCCAGAGTGATGGTGTAATGCTTGTCGTCACTGGCCACATTTACATTGGCCCGGAACGCGGAGAGAAAATTATCACTCGTCATCTGGTCCCAGAAGGGCGAGCGGCTGAGTAATGGAAAGCCACGAAAGGCATCATCAAACAAGTGGTCGATCTCTCGATGAAGTTGCATCATGTTCGTTAGGGGATGCTGTGCCTGCATGACCTCATCCCGCTTGATGGGGACGGTTTCTTTTTTATCCTGTTTCTCTTCGTGCTTGAACCAGTTCCAGGGATTTAGTTTTTTCATGTCCATGGTTGATCTCCTTGCTCTATTAAAGTGGTCAATATGGAGGGTTGGCTTGGAGCCAACCCTCCGGGACATACTTAGGCAGCTTGCTCAGATTTCGTTTTGTGTTCAATTACACTGGAATCTGAACTGATCTCAATCCGCTTGGGCTTCATGGTCTCTGGTAGCTCGTGCTTAAGCTCGATGGTAAGCAGGCCGTTCACCAGTTTCGCGCCGGTAATCTCTACATGGTCAGCCAGGTTGAACTTGCGTTCAAAGGCGCGGCTGGCGATGCCTTGATAGAGATAGTTACGCTTCGTTTTATCGTCGGCCTTTTTACCTTTTACCGTTAGCACACCGCGTTCCACTTGGATATCCAACTCTTCCTGGGTAAAGCCCGCTACCGCCAGGGAGATGGCATAGCAATGCTCGTCCAAGGCCTCGATATCGTAGGGAGGGTAGCTGGTGTTGCTTTGCTCAGTTCTAAAGGCGTTGTCCAGTAGCGACGCCAGGCGGTCAAAGCCAACAGTGTTTCGGTAGAGTGGTGTTAAGTCGACAGTTGTCATGACATATCCTCCTAAAAAGCAATATGAAAAATAATAATTACATTCAGGGAATTGTGCTCATTAGCCTCAATCCCTGCACTTATAAATATGGGATTAGGGCATAAAGATTCAAGGGAATGAGGCAGAAATTTTGAAAAAAATACGCGTGAACTTTTGGATTGAAAAAGTGTTCTTAGCCCATAGGTGTTATCCATGAGTATGTAAACACTTTAACTATTTGGAGGTGCATAATGAACAAGAAAACGTTGCAGACCGTTGCACTCTTTTTAGTGGCAACCTTGGCATCTGTTGGGCTTGTTTATAGCCTGATTGTATACGGTGGGTGATTGTATTGATGTGGGCGGAGCATTCACTCTGCCCACGATCAAAAGGAATAGTGTGTAGTCTCCCTTGTAGAGTCCCAAGTCAATGGAAACGGGTGGAAATTATTTTAGCTAAGATGTTTTGTGTATGAGAAAAGGTACTTCGTTTATAAAAAATGTATTTCAGGAGACCAAGGAGTATTGGCCTACATTGAATTCTTATGAGCGATTTGAGCAGGTCGTAGCGTTGGTACTTTCAGCGGTAATTTCGGTCGTCATCGTAATTGCGTCAGCCGAGTTGATCGCCAAAGTATGGAATATGCTAATCACAGGTGCGCTCGACCCGCTTGATCATCAAGTGTTTCAAGTGGTGTTCGGTGCCATAATGACCTTGTTGATCGCGATGGAGTTTAAACACTCGATTGTCCGGGTGGTGTCACGCAAAGAAAGCATCATCCAAATCAGGACGGTGGTGTTTATCGCTATTCTGGCTTTGGCTCGGAAATTTATAATCCTTGATACAGGCAAAACTGATGCCGATACCATTATGGCCTTGGCGGTTACTGTATTGGCACTTGCCGGGGTTTATTGGATCATCCGTGACAGTGACCATCGCCACCGGCTTGCAGAGGAAACTCAAAGTGATGGTTAACTGATTATGTTAAGAGGCATCGACACATACTTGAGAGAGGTGAATAACCGAGTTAGGTTGGCGGCGCTCCAGTTTGCTACGTTTTTATTAGGGAACCTCTGAACAAGCTCCACATTTTTTAGAAAACACCTAAAAACAGGTAGTTCTACCCTACCTGCTAGATGTTTTCTGCCCATCTGGCAGGTTTTAGGAGCAATACGTCTATGAAATAGCCAGTTCCTTCCTAGCCATGTACAAATTCAATAATGCAAACAACGTAAAAACCTGGGCTGCATTTTTTTCAAGCCTTTGTAGCGAACTTTGCGATAGCCCCATAAGTGCTTGATCACACCAAAGGCATGCTCAACACGTGATCGCGTTCGATTGCTTTTGCGATTGAATGAATGATCCGCACAATTGAGTGTTAATTCGCTCCTCAAAGGTCGCGTTACTCCGGGAGTTAAAGATGTGGTTTGTAGCTAAACTATCGTGTTCAACCTGCCATCGCTGCAATCTGTTTCGTTAAACCTGCAAGCCCTCCCGGCGTTGAGGTCAACCCCAAGTCATTACTCATCAAAACCAACTCTGTCCACCAGTTTTGCTGCTTTGCTAAGGTTGGCTGCTGCTTTCCATAGTTCGATCTTATCGGCTTTAAACTCCCCTATATAAGTGCCGATCAGCGAGGAGTGGGACGTTCCGGGGCGTACCGGGAATTCAAAGTTCTCCTTGGCGTACATATACTGAGCTATCGGGCTACTCAGGAACTCCATAAGACGGATGGCATTGTCCCGGTTGGGCGCGTGCTTGAGCAGGGCCACGCCGCTGATGTTCATATGGGTGCCCGTGCCGGCCTGGTTTGGAAAGATCAGGTTGACGGACTTGGCCCACCCGATCTGTTCCGGTTTTTGGACGTTGGTGATCATCTTGCCAAAATAGTAGCTGTTGACCAGTGCCAGGTCGCAGACCCCTTCTTTCACCGCCTTGACCTGGGCGCGGTCATTGCCTTGGGGTTTACGGGCCAGATTGGACTTCACGCCCTGTAACCAACGTTGCGCTTGGGCTTCGCCGTAACGTTCGATCATGGTAGCGATCAACAAGAGATTATAGCTGTGCTTGCCGCTTCGGATGCAGATACGACCGCGCCATTTGGGATCAGCCAGGTCTTCGTAACGTAGCGGTTCATCCGCGTTAACCCGCTCCTTGGAGGCGTAGAAGATACGCGCCCGGCTGGTCAGGCCAAACCAGTGCTTGTTGGGATCCCGGTAGTGCGCTGGGATGTTGTTCCGGAGCGTTTCGCTGTCAACCGCCTGCGTAAGCCCCTTGCTGGCGATCTCATATAATGGGCCGATATCTGCGCTCAAAACTAGGTCTGCCCGAGAATTGCGGCCCTCATTTTCTAGGCGTTCAACCAGTCCTTTTTGGGCATACACGACGTTGACCTTGATGCCGGTCTCTTGGGTAAACACCTGCAACACCGGTTTGATCAGGAAGGGCTGGCGATAGGAATAAATATTGACTTCCCCGGTTTGCGCCTGCGCAGTGCCGCAAGCGGCGCTTAACACCAACAGCGGCTGGATCAGAAAGCGTTTGAGTGTTTCACGGATGGCCATTTTGCATTCCTTAATTTAGGTGATGTGCGGTGTGGCGAATTTGCGTGACTCAGGTGCACTACGTGTGCAGAACCTGGGGTTGAAGGGCGCCGGCCGAGAGCTCTGTGCACTGGGAGTCCGGTTCGGCATCAGGATGGCAGGCGCGTTGCTGCATCAGCGTATAAACCTCAGTGGCGGGAAGCGGGCGATGAAGCAGATACCCCTGACCCAGCTCGCAGCCCGAGCGTTTGAGATAGGCTAGTTGACTGTCGGTTTCTATCCCTTCGGCGGTCACCTTAAGTTGCAGCAGTTCGGCCATCATCAGGGTGCCTTTGACCACCACGGCCTTGGTATCTTCTCCATTGATCTGACTGACGAAATTGCGATCGATCTTCAGGCCGTTGACCGGGTAATTAACCAGGCGTTCCAGGGAACTGTGGCCGGTACCGAAATCATCGATATAAATGCCGATCTTCCGAACACGAATCTGACGCAGGTGCTCGACAACGAGGCTCTCGTGACCGTGTATGGCACTTTCCGTCACCTCAATATTCAGGTTGTGGGAGCCTAAAAGATATTGGGCCAGCAGGTCGGTAAGGCGATCGGCGATTTGTGGGTCAAGCAGCTGCTGCGGTGAAATATTGATATTCATAAACAACTGTGGATTGCCGCTTGCCTGGATCAGTTGCCGTAGTTGTTTTAGGGCCTCTTGCAGAACCCAGTTACCCAGTGCCTCAATCAGGTTGATTTCCTCGGCAATCGGGATAAATTCCGCCGGGGACACCGCGCCCAACTTGGGATGGTACCACCGCAATAGCGCCTCAAAGCCAGAAATTTTCCGCTCGGCAAGAGCAACAATAGGTTGATAATGAACCTCCAATTCCTGCCGCTCCAGGGCTTCGCTCAGGCAGAGCGCCAGTTGATTGCGGCGTTGCATCTTAAGATTCAGGCTTTCGTTAAAGATCACCTTGTGGCCCCTGCCCTTGCGCTTGACCTCGTACATGGCGGTATCGGCATTGCGCAACACCTCCTCAGCGTTTTTAAGAGTGTCATCGATCAGGTTGATGCCGATACTGGCGGTGGTTTTGAAGTGTTTGCCATCATTGAAGGTGAAGGGCTGCCGGGACGATTCCAGGATGCGGTCGGCCAGCGTAGCGATTTGTTCGGTGGTATACTGATGAGTCACAAGCACCGCGAATTCATCACCACCAAAGCGGGCGATTACATCGCGCTCACGCAGGCAGTGACGCAAACGCTGCGAAAACTGGGTCAGCAGCTCGTCCCCTGCGGCATGTCCTAGCGTGTCGTTGACCAGTTTGAATCGATCCAGATCGATAAAAAAGACCGCACCTAGTTTATCCCGGGAAGGCTGTTGCAGGTGACGATCCAGCTGTCGCACAAAAGTGGGGCGGTTGATCAGGCCTGTCAGATCATCATGCTCGGCCTGTCTTTTCAATAGCAGCTCGGTTTGTTTGCGTTCGGTAATGACATTGATTGACCCTTCATAGAAGGTCTCACCATTGGGGTCTTCTGCCAGATAGGCGTTTTCTGTCAGCCAGACAGTGCGACCATCCCAGGCTTTGCCCTGCCACTCGAAATTGGTGACTCTACCCTGTCGGGCAAGCAGCGAGAGGAACTTCTCATAATGTCCGGGGTTATGGTGGAGCTGTGTGCTTATATCCTTGACCTGCTCGAGCATCGCTTCTTCCGTGCGAAAGCCAAAGGTCCTGGCGAACGCAGGATTCAATCTCAGCAACCGCCCGTTGGTATCGGCCCGGTAGACACCGTCGATGGCTTGCCTAAACAGATTCAGATACTCATCTTCGGCTGTTTTCAGGCTTCGGGTGCGGACCTGAACCAGGAGCTCGATGCGGCGCGCATAACGCAGCGAGGAATAGAGATAGATCAACACCAGCAGGGAAATCAGGAGAGACGCTGCAGCCGCGATATTAGGTCTGGAAAAAAGGGCTAGGTATTCGGGAGCCCCTTGTTCGAAGAAGCGAAACGATAGCGTGGTGGCGCCCTGCTGATAGGTTTGCTCCCAGATCTGGTCGGCATCCTGCTCACGGTAGTCGCAAGGCGTATTGCTCTGGCTGAACTGGCTTTGATAAAGCAGCCCCCATTCTGGGTGGTTTTTATCGCGAATTTGTAGGCAAAACGAGGATTCCCGGAGTCGATTACCAAGGAGAATGCTGACCGCCTCATCGACTCGGAACCGGGCGGTGACAAATCCTCTTAAGTTCTGGTAGTCGACTTGGCTGTGTTTGGCACCGCTATGGTAGACGGGCATGATCAGTCGGATCTCGGGGCTGACAGAGGCCGTGTCTTGCTCCGCTTCAGTGATGCCAACCTGTAAGGAACCCGATTGTACAGCTTTTAGTAGCGTCTCCCTCAAGCTGTCATCGTCGGCCAGATTTTTCCCTAGAGTAAGTCCATTCATCTGTGCCGATGAGATGAAGTAGATCGGAAACAAGTCCCCAAGTTTATTCTTCTTTCCGGAGGAAGAAGTAACCATGTCGAAATCGAAAATGCCATCGGCCTGTGCACGGGCGATATAGGCGGATTGCTGATTTGCATTGACTTTCGGTATCCACTCGAAGGCGGCGATGCCATAGTCTGTGATCGGTTGGGCAGTTACAAAATAGTCGAAGTTCTGCCGAGTAAGCTGCGGGTGCAGTTCGATATAGCTGCGCAATGATACAAGCAGATTCTCCAGATCGCTTAAAGCTGAGCTAACCGCTTGAAAATGAACTTCGGCTCTTTTCTGCAATGAACGGGCGTGATCGGCTTTTTCCAGTTCAACCAGCGTTTGATAGCCAAGCCACGAGAGAGGAAACAGCAGACAAGCGGCCAAAAGTACCGCAAGAATAGGGTGGGAATTAATCTGATTCAGTAAGACTCGGGGCTCGATTGACACAATATTGACCGATGCAAGTAAATTTAAATGATAATCATTATCATTTAAATTGTCAATTCTGCGATCCGGCGCTGGTTATATGGTTTGGGGGCTAGTAATTACTCTGCTGGCTTATTACCCATTGATTCTGGTGCTGTGAGCGAACGTAACAGAATGCCAATAGTAGTGCCATTATGCAGGAAGGCGGACGCTATCGGCGATAACTTGCCGAAAGCTGCAGCCATCATCAACCTGTAGTATCAAGAAAAATCTGGCAAAAATAATGTTTGCCAGATTGTTTCGTCTACACCTTAAAGTACATCTAAAAAGAAAACCCCGCGAAAAGCGGGGCTTGGTTATGTGGACGTAGGGTTGATTACATCATTCCCATGTCACCCATGCCTGCCGGGGCAGATTTCTCTTTCTTAGGCTTTTTCGCCACCATCGCTTCAGTGGTGATCATTAAACCTGAAATAGAGCCTGCATGTTGCAGGGCAGAACGGGTCACTTTAGTTGTGTCTAGAATGCTCATTGCCACCATGTCACCGTATTCGCCAGAGGCCGCGTTGTAATCATAGTTACCTTCACCTTCTTTAACCTTGTTAACGATTACAGAAGGTTCATCACCCGCATTGGCTGCAATTTGACGTAGTGGCTCTTCCATGGCACGACGAGCAATGCCAATGCTCACGTCCTGGTCGTGGTTGTCACCTTTCAGGGCTTTGATGGCTTGCATAGCGCGAATCCGTGCGACACCACCGGCCAGCTTGGCGATACGCTCTTGTAGTTTCTCCTTGTCGTAGTCTGAGGAGGTCTCTTCCAGCTGCGCACGGATTTGACCAACGCGGGCATCCAATTCCTGCTTGGACTTCCCACGGCGCTGTAGACACCTGATAATGTCCAAAATAGACAAGGGTGGTGTTTATGCAAGGCAAACGATATTCAGAGGAATTTAAATTAGTAGCGGTCCGTCAAGTCACCGCCAGAGGCTATAAGGTCGCTGAGGTGGCCGAACGGCTGGGGATGTGTACCAAGAGCCTGTGTCAATGGATTCGCGATGCAAGAAGACAAAGATGCACAGACAGAAATTGCTCGTCTCAAACGTGAACTCAAACGTACAGAGGAAGAGCACGACATATTAAAAAAAGCCGCGGCATAGTTTGCAAAGGAGTCCGAGTAAGGTATGCCTATATACGTGATCATCGAGGTCAGCACGGAGTATCGATGCTATGTCGACTAAAGGAAATGCATCCCAGGGGCTTCTATGCCTGGCTACAGACCCCCTTATCAGAAAAGACCGTCGATGATCGACGACTGACCCATCTGATTTGTCATTTTTATAACGAGAGTGACGGTAGCTATGGGAGTCCACGTATCTATAAGGATTTACGTGAACAAGGCGAGTTATGCGGTGAGAACCGCGTGGCCAGGTTGATGAAGATTGCGGGCATTAAGGCCGTACGATGCTACAAGAAGCGTCAGTATCACTACACCAAACCGGCTGTGGCCTATATCGATTGGCGCAAGCATTCACTATGCAGCCCCTGATGAGGCCTGGGTAACAGATATAACGCAGATACGCACCCTGGAGGGCTGGCTTTATCTGGCCGTGGTGATTGATCTTTACTCCAGAAAGGTTATTGGCTGGTCAATGAAAGCAACCATCCATCGAGACATTGTGTTGGATGCATTGCTGATGGCCGTGTAGCAACGAAAGCCCAAACAGCGAGTCATTATCCACTCAGATCAAGGCTCACAATTTGGCAGTGATGATTGGACACGTTTCATGAGGGAACATCATCTGGATGCCAGCATGAGTCGCCGAGGGAATTGTTATGATAATGCGGTGGCTGAATCATTTTTCAGTTCATTGAAGAAAGAGCGGACGCGTAGAAACACGTATCGTTCCCGAGCTGAATTAAGAGCTGACATCTTTGACTATATTGAGGTATTTTATAATTGTCGACGGAGACACAGTTATTTAGGTCACATTAGCCCAGCACAGTTTGAGCTGGACCGATGTGGAAATACTTGAGTGTTTACGGTGTTGGGGGAAGTCCAATTTTTACATATCTGATGAGGTGAAGCCTTTGTGATAATAAAATCACTGATAACTCTGGTTGTATAGAATTCTTAGACATCTTAATTCACTTATGGACTTTGTGTATAGGCGTGTTTAATTTCTGTATTCTTACGTAACAAGGACTCAGCCTTAGCACCAAGGTAAACATATAGCCCCAGGCCGATGAGTAAACCGACGGCAGCCAGCATCATCCAAACAGCTGGAATAAGCTGATCGCCCTGTCCCAAAGCAGCCTTGAACATCAGCAACAGTGACTCTATCGAGACGGCAATCAGAATGGCGGCGACAAAACGGGTAATAGTACGCCGTGTTGAGCTGTGACGAAAAATATCTTTGTGCATTAGCACCTCTTCTTCAAGTGTGGTCTTGCCTAGATCAAAGATGGCCAGCGCCAGGGTAAGAAAAATAATCACACTAAAGGGTTTTAGGTGGGCCTCCTGACTGCCAACAGCCGCGCTGCTAGCCAGGTAGAGTTCATGAAAAGCCGAATAGAGCAGGGCGGCAACCACGCAAAATAGGCCAATGACGATCACTCCGTATATGAATTTAAAAAATGGTTGAAACTTTCTACGCTTTGAATCACCCATTAGAAATTCTACGATTGCCATCAGGTCGGCATCCACCACAAGATATCCTTCTTCGCCGTCGCAGTCCCACTTCATCATTGCCGAAAGACATAGATTTCGATTGACCGTAGAAAGATAGGGATCAGTGACAATAATGTCATCACAGTTTTCCCTGAGTGACATACGAAAATAGGGACGCTGTTGCCGCGATGTGCCATCACCGCTATATACAGCCGGGTGATCACGATTGGCAGTGATGTTATCGCCTTGCTGGATCCCATTTTTATCTATTACAAACAGCATCTCTACAAATGGAAAGCGTTTTCCCAGAGTTTGAATGGCCTTAATGCGGGTCTGTTTATTTTTTATTAATTGCTCTTCTGCAAGACCAGTCAGTATTGAGGCCATGATATCGTGGATAGCACTTTTGTATTCGTGGTAACGCTCAATGACGCTTATATAACTAGCTGTAGACATGCAATACACCTTGCGTTGAATAACTTACTAATACAGTAAGCATAATCCGCACCAACTGTATGTTTTCCGCTGTGGGAGCTAGTTAAGCCGGTTTTAAGAGTGAGATGGTTTGATAATTGAACCAAGTTGGTGAGTGTGTGCCCTAACTTGATGCTATTGATACAAGGATGAATAGCCTTCCTTCATCATTGAATCGCCTCCAGTTTTCTAGAGAGTTCCTTGCTTCACAAAGTATCGTTTTTCAAACTCGATAGGCGATACATTGCCATTGTAGCCATGCTTTCGTTTTGAATTGTAGAACAACTCAATATAATCAAAGATATCTCGTCGTGCATCCTCGCGGGTTTTATATACCTTTCGTTTCACTCGCTCACGCTTGAGTAACTGAAAGAAGCCCTCCGCCACAGCATTGTCTTGGGAATTACCTCGACGACTCATGCTGCAAACCAGGTTATGGTCACGGAGAAAGCGAAAGATTAAGAACAAATAATATTTGTAAACAATTTGTCATTTTCTCAATTAAAGCGGTCATTGCGACAAACTTACTATTCACTTGAGACAAGATTCTGTGCCAAGGCTTGGGTCTCTAGTACATAGCCTCGATAAGTACTACGAAACTCGCTGACAAATGCAGTTAGGTCGGTCTTATCTGTGGGATCACAGACCTCGGATATATAGAAGGGCTTGTGAACCATTGCGGAAAACGCGTTGTTTTTAAGGCGTTTGTCAAAATTTGCCACGGAAATCGGGACAATTAGAGGTTCCGGATCAAGGGCGGCCGCCAGGTGAAAGGTCCCTTTTTTAAACGCTGAAGGCGAATTTTCACCCCAGTTACTGGTCCCTTCGGGGCATACAATCAAATTCGCCCCGTTGCGCAAATAGCCCCCTGCCGTTTGGGTAAAACTTTCCCGCCTCGCCTCTACTTCCTCTTTGGATTCCAATAAGGAATCTGACTCGGCGGTGTAGACATAAATATGTCCGAGCCGGTCATAGTAGCTATGGTGAGCATGTTCCTCCCCCCTTCCCCGTCGCACGACGCGTATACCGCTCTCACCATATTTTGGTTCGAGGATCATTGCACTGACAAAGTGTGTGTCGAGCGAAAATTCAAAGCCATTAGCCAGGGCATGATAGGGATGGCTGATCAGATGATTCAGAATGAATATGTTTCCACCTTTCTCAGGAAGATGTTCGACGCCTTGTAGAGCGTAGCGCGAAATCTCAAATACACGTTTAAATCCCTGGCTGCACAGAAATCGAACATAACCCGGATCCTTTTCCAACGGTGCTTGGGTTACTGCCTTGTAAACATCATGCAGACTCTCGTAAAAATCCAGCTCACGGGAAAGCTCCGCCAGTACATCAAGGCACACCCCGGCTAAACAACGCTCAAGTCGAGAGCCGTTTAGGTTGACATCCTTCAGACAGGCCAAGGCGTCGGCATGGGTCAGGCGGCAGGCCAGCAGATGAGGCAGTTTATATAATTTAGAAGAGACACCGAGCTGCGGGCTTACTTGGCTCAGTAGGTTTTGAATGACGATATGTTCCTGGTCTTGCCCCTGCGCGGCCAGTTGAATTCGAAGCGTACGCAAACGAGCGCTTAACAACCACAACATTCTTTTTTCCAGGGCAAAGCCAAACTGGGGTTGCGCGAGTTTCAATTCGACTATTTTCGAACGCTTGATAGACAGCAAGGTGACATCCGTGATGGCTGTAGCCGATTCTTCGTGTATCTCAGTAAGGCTAAGCGCGGCTGTTGCTACAATCTGCCCAGGGGTACTATAAGACCTAACAAACATCTCTGCATTATCGTTGGTGTTATTGGCAAAAACAGCGACAGCGCCTGAGGCCAGTATCAACATGTGGCCTGACAGTTCACCTTGCTTAAAAATGGCATCGCCCTGTTGAACATGAACCATCTCAACAATATCGGCCAAGCGTGTATGAACACTCCCAGGGAAAGCTTCAAAAAACAGCGACCGCCCGAACACTTCGTTAACGTCTCTTGTCTTCAGGTTTGCTCCTGTCGCGGCAGGGATTCTCTTGGCCAAGGCCTCCAGTAATACCTCAGAGGAACTGGGAGATGCTGAAAGTTGCTTCCGCACATCAGATGCAATGGGCATAACGGTCTTCAGAACATAAGAATAAAAGGACTGCCCTGCAACAAGCTCGGCCTGTAACAGTGAATCCAATTCAGCGATTGGCCAGCGATACAATAAGCATGGCGTTTTGGCACGTGCACTGGTGGCATATCGTGAAGGTGATGAAAAGCCGGACCAGCCCAGCGGGAAATAAGGCGTGGAAATTCTACCGATCAACACATCGCGCGCACTGACCTCAAAGGCGATGCTATGTTCTATCTCCCCGTCAATAATAAAATAAATATACTTGGCCGGATGAAGTTGCTTAATTATGGCCTCACCGGATTCAACACGAACCTCTTCCGCCAACACCCGCCATTGATCCAAAAAAACATCCGATGGGCTGTTTGGCCAAATTAGCTTAGACAGACAGTCCAATACCTGCATTGAGTTCTCCAAACATCATTACAAAGACAGCAAAATGTTTTATCCTTTTTATCACATTTTCTATTAATGTGATCGCTTCGATTACAAGCATTAAGCTCTCTATACGTAGCAGCATACGTGCCAACGAAAGTTACTCATGATGAATGACAGCGTTTCTATAGACAAACCGAAAAACTTTGAATCATTCTGGCGCAACACTCTAGCTCAGCTCGCGCAAATAGAGTGCGAAGTCACAAGCAACTATCAAGAAACACGCGATGGAGTAGAACATCATCGTGTCAGGTTTCGCTCTTGGGCTAATACGGAAGTGTATGGATACAGCTTGCACCGAAATGATGCGAACAAACGACCCTTAATCATCTACACTCACGGCTACAACGGCTGGTGTGAAACCGTATGGAGTTGGGCGCAGCAGGGATTTAATGTGTTTGGTTTCGATACGCGCGGATTTGGGCAGTCCTCGCTGCCTGTGCACAAAGATGGCTGGATACTCACTGGAATAGAGTCAGCATCGAGCAGCATTTTGCGTGGTGCAGTCTGTGATTACCTTCGCGCAGCCGAGGTCGCCAAGCAGCTTATGGGCAACAATACTCAACAAACCCTCTTCTATGGCTTTAGTTTTGGCGGCGCAATGGCACTGATGGCCGAGGCCCTCAGCCAATCTTCCCATATGGTCGCGGCTGGCGTGCCTTCATTTGGCTGGATGCAATGCCGGCGTAGATTGGTCAAACGCGGCTCGGGGGATGAAGTTAACCGTTATATCGATTCCCACCCAGGTGAGGAGACTCGCATCATGCGAACCTTGGCGTATTTTGATACCGCCAACTTCACACCGATGATTCACAGCCCCTGTCTAATTGGGCTTGGCCTGGACGACGATGTGGTACCCGCTGAGACCGTGCGCGTGCTCGCCGAAAGAATAGCGGGTCCGGCGACTATTCGGGAATTTCCTGTCAGCCATAGCGATCTACCGGAAGAATCCCTATGGCAGCATTTTGAAACGGAGTGGCAACAGGCATTGCTTAGGGGCTACTTTGACAAGATTTAAACACAACACGCTTGCTTATAATTACCTGTCATCATTATCAAAGGTCAATTGCAGTACATAGAGAGGGTTATTGGTCGAAGAAAATGCCACCAGACTGCCGTCGGCCGAAAGCACCGGCCGGCACATGGCGTACCATATGGAATTCAAATTGGTTTCATCGATAGTGGCACAGGTCAGTTGGCGCAAGCCTCTGCCATCAGTAGTTCATTACAAACAGGTTTTGCAGATTGATGTCCTGCCTGATGAGATCAGCCAGGACAAGGCTAAGCGACGTGAATGGCCGGACTGTCCATTGGAAAATTAGTAGAACAAACATCAAAAAAGTAACTACGTGTAATACCCATACATTCAAATCCTGGCAGAACTTTAGACTACATTCCTTTCCCCCAAGGGTTTCCCACGCCAGAACCGTATCCATTGAATATCCCTACCAAGATTGGTAGCCAAAATCCATCTTTGTCTTGCGCCGGAGAGCCACCACCTCAGCATTAATATTAGATATCATTAATGCATATTCATAATTCATTGGAATGAGCTAGTTTGTCCCTCTGTTTTTTATTAGATATCACTTTTATCTTCTTGTTTTATATTGGTATGAGAAGCCATGTGTGATGAGGATCAATGGGGCCTGATTCGATTGATATCCGATTGCAAGTGCCGTACAGTACTTAACATCAATAAAACCAAAAGCAGAAAGATAGCGCGTTTTCCTCGATTCGTAATACCCGGCCAACTGCAGTACGTTATTCTGCGGGGCAACAATCGTACCGAAATTTTCTGCACTGATGCCGACTAACAGTTTTATCTCGAAAGGCTTCTACTAGCCTGCAAAACTCACGATTGCGATATTCATGCCTATGTGCTGATGACCCACCATGTACATTTGCTGATCACCCCACATACAGAACAAAGCCTCACCAAAG